>Ga0233379_1000008_pt1 | contig 36767 bp, 58 predicted proteins | sample ElkDunMinimDraft_8_FD_180679 | JGI IMG/M metagenome (GOLD analysis project Ga0233379, IMG submission 180679) | Fecal eukaryotic communites from dung pellets of Tule Elk in California, USA - Elk Dung F1 | ecosystem: Host-associated > Mammals > Digestive system > Large intestine > Fecal | place...
GAAGAAAGTCAAAGGAAACACCCTTTGTGTATTACAAGACAGGACTTCTCTTACAAACAGCATCGGCGAACAGACAAACGACTGGTTTAACGCTGTGGAATTCTACGGCGTTTTAGGCTTGCAGGCTGGCGACAGTAAGAGAATTTACAATGCCAAAATCGAAGAAAGCACGCATGTTTTTACTTGCGATTTCAGCCCTGAAATATATGCTTATGCGGATCAGAACGTGCGCTGTATCATAAAAGGCAAAATGTACGATGTAACGCTTATTGACAATCCCGATGAACTCGATGAACACTTAGAAATTTATCTGAAATACATAGGGGGGCAAAATGGCTAACATTACATTTACTGATTTCTCTGTGCAGGTAATTAATGCGATGAATGATGCAGTCAACGCCGCATTAGAAGAATGCGCAGGAGAGCTTGAAGCGGAAGTAAAACGCAATACAAGAGTTAATACAGGGCAAACGAAGAATAGCTGGAAGCATAAGACCGATACAGGAGAGCATAAAGCCGTTGTCGGTTCTGACTATGAAAATGCAATCTGGGAAGAATTCGGCACAGGTGAATATGCGCTTAAAGGTAACGGCAGGCAGGGCGGCTGGGCGTATCAGGATGCGCACGGAAACTGGCATAAAACAACAGGTAAAAAGCCTAACAGGGCGTTGCATAACGCCTTTATAAGCAAAAAAGGAAAAGTAAAACAACGACTTCAAAACGCTGTGAAAGGGCTGTAAGGAATGGATAAACTGAATTTCATAAAAAAACAAATGGAAGCTTTAACTATTCCTTACGCTTATATGGAATGGACGGCAAAGTTACAATATCCGTACTGGGTGGGCGAATGTTCCGAAACGCCTTCCGAAACAGAGGACGGCGGCGAAGAAAGCATACTGAAACTGACAGGCACAACAAGGGGCAGTTGGTACGACCTTGAATTGCAGAAAGACAATATAAAAAAGCACTTCCCAGCAGTAAGCGGATTAAGGGAGAAAACAGACAGCGGATCAATCGCTGTCTTTTTTGCTTCTGCAATGCCTATTCCGACAGGCGAAGCGGATTTGAAGCGAATAGAAATAAACCTTGTTATCAAGGAATGGAAAGGAATTGAATAAGTATGGGTGCAATCGGTAAACACGGCATCAGCGCAACAACGCCCGAAGATGTCCTTCTCGGCGCAGGCACTATTCACAAAAATCTTAAATTTGAAACTGGAAAGTGGACAGGCGAAATCATCGGCGCAACTTCAGGCGGTAACAAGGTTACAATCGCTGGCGAAATCACCAATATTGAGCTTGACGGCGCACTTGTAAAGGTTAAGGGGCTTGCGTTAAAGCAGGGCGGCACAGCAACAATGGAAGTCAATTTTGCTGAAATCAAGACTGATATCTTAAAGGCGGCAACGCTTTTTAAGGAAGAAACAACCGATGCTGAAGGCTATGCAATGCTTGTTGATAAGCCGAACATCGAGGAAGGCGATTATATCGAGAATTTCGCATTTGTCGGTAAGACAGCAAACGGCAAGAAAAACATTGTCGTTATTTTCGAATATGCGCTTTGTACAAGCGGACTTCCTCTTGAAGGTAAGAACAAGGAAAACAGCGTTTTTGCTCTTACTATGGAAGCATACGCAAAGAACGAAGGCGACCTTGATACATTACCAGTCAAGATTTATTATCCTGAAACCGCAACTGTATAAGGGGGGCTGAAATATGAAAGATAATCGCACAGTAAAAGTTGACGAACTCAAAGATACAGTAGTTCTTATGCAAAGCGAAAATTACAAGGAACGCTTTAAGGCTGAGTATTATCAGGTTGTTATCCGCTTTGAAAAACTCAAAAACATGCTTGAAAAGTGGGATAATGGCACGCTTGAATTCACGCCTACTTGTCCGAAAGCGGCATATAATTTCCAGATAAAAGCAATGGCAGATTACATTGCAAGCCTTGAAGTGAGAGCTTCAATTGAGGGGGTTGAATTATGAAAGCAAAAGTATTAATCCCCTTTACCGATAAATACACAGGGAAGAAATACAAAGCTGGCGATACTGTCGAAATGACAGTAAGCCGCTTTAATGAAATTATCAAAAAGGGCGGCTATGTTGAAGCCGCCGAAAAAGCCGAAACGGTTAAAATCGAAAAATAAGGAGTAAACGACAATGATTGAAACAACAAAAGCGGAAGTAACCGCAGAAGCGGAAATCGCAACAGAAAAAGCTTATGAATTCAGAAGATTACAGTCAAAAGATATTTTTTTAATGACAAAAATCATATCGAAAATCGGTCTTTCAGAATTTGCCGCACTTTATCAGAAAGGATCGGCAAAGGATGCTATTTCTGCACTTATCAGCAAGAAAACAATCGAAAAGGCAGAAGAAGAAAAGGCAAAGGGCAACGATGATATTATTTCAATCGGCGTTTCAATCGCAATGGAGCTGGCAGAAGTCGTATTAACAAATATGAACAAATGCGAAAATGAAATATATCAGCTTCTTTCAAACGTTTCAAATCTTTCTGTTAAAGAGGTTGAAACCTTAGATGCGGTTATTTTCCTTGAAATGATTATTGAGTTTGTTCAGAAGGAAGAATTCAAGGATTTTATCAAGGTTGTTTCAAAGTTGTCGAAATAGGTGATTTTAAATTTATGGACTTGCTATTTCAAAGATATGCAAGTCCATTTATTTTTATAGACGGAATGCTTGAAACAGGGCGTTTTTGCGAATTTGTAAATAAATTTGTAGATGCGAAGCTTGAAACGGACGAATGGGAAATCTATCTGCATAAAGTCTGGGATAAAAGCTTTTCTGATTTCAAGGAAGCTATAAAAAATAATAGTGAAAATCGCCTAATGTCTGAACGACAAATTGAAGCAACCGTTCAGAATTCAGCAAATATATTAAGCAATTTCAGCCCAGAGCAGTAAAGGGGTGATAAAAATTGACAGAACTATTCCGACTTCTCGGAACTATCGCCGTAAACAACGAAGAAGCGATCAGGGCGTTAAACGAAACATCGGAAAGCGGAAGCAAAGCAGAAAGCAAGCTGGGCGGCGCATTTAAGAAAATCGGCGGTGCGGCTGTCGCTGTCGGAAAAGCTGTTGCAGTTGGTATGACGGCGGCGGCTGTTGCTGTCGGTGGACTTGTCGGAAAATCCGTTCAGAGCTATGCAGATTATGAACAGCTTGTCGGCGGTGTAGAAACCTTATTCGGCGCAGGCGGTCAGAGCATAGAAGAATATGCAAAATCAGTCGGAAAAAGCGTTGATGAAGCTTCAGCCGAATATGAAAAGCTGATGTCCGCACAGGGTAAAGTGCTTGAATACGCAAACAAAGCTTATGCTGATGCTGGGATGTCCGCAAATGAGTACATGGAAACCGTCACAGGCTTTTCAGCTTCCCTTATACAGTCAGTAGGCGGCGACACAGAAAAAGCGGCTGAAAAGGCAAATCAGGCGTTAATTGATATGTCTGATAACGCAAACAAAATGGGTTCTAATATGGAAGATATTAAGAACGCATACAGCGGCTTTGCAAAGCAGAATTATACAATGCTGGACAACTTGAAGCTTGGCTACGGCGGCACGCAGGAAGAAATGAAACGCTTGCTTGCGGATGCACAGGCTATTTCGGGCGTTAAGTATGATATATCAAGCTATGCTGACGTAGTAGATGCGATTCACGTTATACAAGAAGAAATGGGAATTGCAGGCACAACAGCAAACGAAGCGGCAACAACGATTTCAGGCAGTCTGGGGATGATGAAGTCATCGTGGGCTAATGTCGTAACGGCTATTGCATCCGATGAGCTTCCATTTGATGAATACTTAAATAATTTCATTGATAGCGTTGCAACATTCGGCGAAAATATTATTCCCCGAATAGAAATAGCCTTACAGGGCGTTGTAAAGCTCGTTGAAAGGCTCGCACCGCTTATCATAGAAAAGATACCAGGCTTAATTTCAACGCTGTTACCAGCGATTATACAAGCCGCAACAAGTCTTGTTGATAGTCTTGCAAATGCTTTTCCTGGAATAATTGATGCGCTTATAAGCGTATTGCCGCAGTTAATCAACGGCTTTAAAACTATAATTAATTCGCTGATTGAGGTAATGCCGCAAATAATTCAAGCGTGGGTTAATGCTATTCCGCAAATCGTGCCGCTTTTAATTAATGCGTTTTTCAGCATATTTGATACGCTTGCGGCAAACTTTACGCAGATTATACAGCCTATTATTACGGCTATTCCTGGACTTGTTGTACAGATTGTTAATTGCTTGCTTGATAACGTATGGAACATTATTGACGGCGTTATGCTTGTTGTAACGCAGATTATAGAAATGCTTCCTGAAATTATACCGTTACTTGTTGAAGCAATTACTGAAGTCGTAAGATTAATCATTGCATATTTACCTGATATCCTTGATGAAATTGTCGGTGCAGTATTGCTTATTGTTGATATGCTTGCAGAGCAGTTACCAGTCATTTTACCGATGCTGACAGATGCAATAATTTTGATAATAACAATGCTGACAGAGCAATTACCGATAATAATTCCGATGCTGATTGAAGCAACGATAACAATAGTTAATGCGTTGATTGAAGCATTACCTGATATTATTATGGCTCTTGTCGATGCGCTTCCAGGCATTCTTCAGGCGGTCTGGGATGCAATTGTAATGGTGTTCGAGAATTTGCCAGCCTGGATTATGCAGTTGCTTGAAGGTATTTGGTCTATAATTTCAAATATCTGGGGCGCAATCGGCGAAATGCTGGGAATTGATACTGAAGCTATGTGGGCGACTATTACTTCAATATGGGAAGCAATAAAAGGCTTCATAGTATCGGCGGCTGAAGCAATAAAAAGCTTCATTTCGGGTGCTTGGAATGCTATTAAGTCAACAACAAGTAGTATCTGGAACGGCATAAAATCAACAATAAGCGGCGTATGGGAAGGCATAAAATCAACTGTATCAAACGTTGTAAACGGTGTAAAAAGCACGATTTCGGGCGTGTGGGAAAGTATTAAGTCAACTACAAGCACGCTATGGAACGGCATCAAAACGGCGATTACAACGCCTATTGAAACCGCAAAGAATACAATCAAAAATATTGTTGATACAATCAAGGGCTTTTTCTCAGGAATGAAGCTTGAATTCCCAAAAATCAAAATGCCGCATTTTTCGATTTCGCCTTCAGGCTGGAAAATTGGTGACTTGTTAGACGGCTCAATTCCGAAGCTTGGTATTGAGTGGTATGCAAAGGCTATGGACAAGCCGCAAGTAATGACAAGCCCGACAGTTTTCGGCTACAATCCAGCGACAGGAAACTTTAAGATTGGCGGCGAAGCTGGATCAGAAGTTGTCAGCGGTACAAATACCCTGATGAATATGATAAGTCAGGCTGTCGCAAGTCAGAACGGCGGCATTATCAGCTATTTACAACAGCTTATTGCAATGTTAGCTGATTATTTACCACAGATTATAGCAAATAGCGGTCAGGATATAGTCACAGAGGACGGAACTATTATTGCGCATTTTGCGCCGCTATTCGATGAAGAATTCGGCAGAATGAAAGATAGAGAGGACAGGGGCAGATGATAGAAACAGGCGTATATTTCGGCGATGTGCATTCATTTTTTGACCTTGACTTAATTCTTTCATCGGTCAATATTCCACCAGCAAAGCCGAAAACAAATAATATTGACATTCCAGGCGGTGACGGCTCAATCGACCTTACAGAAGCACACGGTGAAGTTAAGTTTAAAGACCGTGATTGTACTTTTACATTCACGGTCACACCTGATGATGCTATGAGCTTCGAGGAAAGGAAAACGCACGTTGCAAATGTACTGAACGGCTTGAAATGTAAAATCATCCTGGACAAGGACGATAAATTTTATTATGTCGGAAGATGCACAATCGACCAGTACAAGCAAGACGGACATTTAAAGCAAATAACCGTGAACGCAAAGGTTGAACCGTACAAATACAAAATCGACAAAACAATTGTTACAGTCGCAACGAATGAAACAGAAAAAATGCTTCTGCTTAAAAATAGCAGAAAATCTGTTGTTCCGAAAATTACTTGCAGTACCGAAACAGAAATATTCTTTAACAAAAGTTCGTTTTTGTTGAAAGCTGGAACACATCAGACATTAAGCTTTGTCTTGACACAGCCTGAAACCGTAATAAGCATAATGTCAGCATTGCCAGGAACAACAACATTCGAATATCAGGAAGGGGCGTTGTAAATGTATCAGGTTACTTGCGATGACTTCCCCTTGCTTGATGTCAGGACGGATGAATATATTTTGCAAAGTCCGAAAATCAAAGTTGAAGTAAACAAAGTCGGCGGCGGCTCTTTCACAATTCACAAAAATCATCCGAATTACAACACAATTCAGTTGATGAAGTCAGTAATTGAAGTAAAAGACGAAATCGGCGTTATATTCAGGGGCAGAGCGACAGAAAACACAAGGGATTTCAACAACGGAAAAGCGGTTGACCTTGAAGGCGTTATGGGTTATTTCAACGACAGTATTGTTCGTCCTTTCAATTTTCCGCAAGATTTTGTTTCGGATGCTGGTTATATATCGGCATCCGCAAGCGGAAATGTTGTTGAATTCTTCCTGAAGTGGTTGATTGACAATCATAATTCACAGGTTCAGGAATTCCAAAAATTGAAGCTGGGCGTTGTTACTGTTTCCGATCCGAATAACTATATTACACGTTCAGACAGCAATTATAAAAAGACATGGGAAATTATCAAGTCAAAGCTATTTGAAAGCAGTCTGGGCGGCTATATCTGCATCAGGTATGAAAATGACGGAAATTATATCGACTATGTTTCAAAATTCGAATTAGCGAATACACAGCCGATAGAATTCGGAAAAAATCTGCTTGATATCAAATCGAAATCATCAGCTTCAGCAACATATACAGCGATTATTCCGATTGGTGCAGAAATTGAAGAAGAAATAGACGGCGAAATTATCAAATCAAAGCTTGATATCACAACAAAGGCTGACGGCGTTGTTTCGCCTGGTGTTATCAAAAAAGGCGATATGCTCTATTCAGAAGAAGCGGTTAATCGTTTCGGCTGGATTGTTGCGCCTGTATCTGAAACAACGTGGGATGATGTTACAACGGTTGAAAACCTTGTTAAAAACGGCGTGACCTGGCTTACAACGCAAGGGGCGGCAACGGCTAACAGTATTGATATTTCAGCGGTTGACTTACATTTCAGCGATGCAGAAATACAAAGCTTCCGCATTTATCGCAATGTCTTAGTTTCATCAATGCCGCACAATCATAATACTGTCTACCAGCTTACAAAGCTTGATATTGACCTTCTTAATCCGCAAAATACAAAAATAACTGTCGGGGCTTCGAGATTATCGCTTGTAAATGCTTCAAATAAGGCTTTGGAACATGCCGCAAATAGTATGGCGGTTACTCAAAAAGCAATTGAAGAAAGCAAAGCTGAAGTAACTGGACTTCGTTCACAAATGACAACAGAAAATTCAGCGATTTTAAATACATGCAATGAAATTATTTTGTCAGCGTTGAAAAATTATGTCGAAACAACGAATTACAGCGAATTCAAAGAAACTGTTGAAACTCAGCTTAAAATCTTAGCAGATCAGATATTATTGAATTTCACAACAACAACGGAAGATATCAATAATGTTGACGGCGATTTGCAAAAGAAATTCACGGAGCTTTACAAATACATCAGCTTTTCGGCTGACGGAATTGTTATCGGTGACGGTGAAACAGGGCTTACGCTGTCAATTGATAATGATATGATTTCATTCAAAAAAGGCGGTCAGCAGTTCGGCTGGTGGGACGGTACAGATTTCCACACAGGAAATATTATTATTGAGGTTGACGAAAGAGCGCAATTCGGGAATTTCGCTTTCGTTCCTCGTTCTGACGGCTCTTTGATGTTCTTGAAAGTAAGGTGATAATATGGCTGTTAGTTTATCATTAGCAATTACGCAAAACAGTCAAAGCATAGATAATAATACATCGAATGTTACTGTCAAAGTAAATATAAAATGGACATACGGAAGCTTTAACAGGACGGATAAAAGCGGTTATTTAATTATTGACGGCACAAAATACACGTTCACAAGCACTTTCAATGAGAACGAAAGCACAAGCGGAAGCCAGACAATTTTTACAAAGACGGTCAATGTTCCGCATAGTTCGGACGGCTCAAAAACGCTTGCTTGTTCGGCTTCTTTTACTTCAGGAGTATCAAGCGGCACTATAACCGCCAGCGCATCAAAAGTATTAACAACCATTCCTCGAAAAAGCACGCTGTCAGCAAGCAACGGCACATTAGGAACGGCGCAAACGCTAACAGTTAGCCGCAAATCAAATAGCTTTACACATACCATAACTTATAAATGCGGTTCTGCATCGGGTACGGTTGCAACAAAATCAAGCAGTACAAGCATATCATTCACGCCGCCTTTATCGCTTGCGGCGCAAAATACAACAGGTACAAGCGTTTCGATTACGTTTACAATAACAACGTATAACGGCGATAGTAATATCGGAAGCAATACAAAAACAATCAGTTGCGCAATTCCAGCAAGCGTGAAGCCTTCCTGCACTCTATCAGTAACGGATGCGGCAGGCTATGAAAGCACTTATGGAAATCCGATAAAAGGGCGGTCAAAATTCAAAGTTACAGTAACGCCGACAATTGCGCAGGGTTCGGCGATAGCTTCTTATAGCACCAAAGCGAACGGATCGACATACACGGCGGCTACATTTACAACAGATGTTTTGAAATCATCAGGAACATTGACGATTTCGGCAACTGTAAAGGATAAGCGAGGAAGAAGCGGCACAGCAGAAGCAACAAAAACTGTGCTTGATTATTCCGAACCAATTGTAAAGGCTCTGTCAGTTATCAGATGCAACGCTGACGGCTCAGAAAACATTCAAGGGGAATACGTAAAGGCAAAGTTTACAGCGGCTATAACAGCCCTTAATAACAAAAATAAGGCTACATACAAAATCGGATATAAGAAAACATCTGCAACAACGTACACAGAAACAACGCTTACAGCGTTAAACGATAAATACAGCGTTACGGATCAGACTTATATCTTCCCAGCAGACAGCGGCAGTTCTTACGATGTAAGAGTTACGGCAACGGATAATTTCAAAACAATATCAAGGCATACAACAGCTTCAACGGCGTTTACATTATTTCACTATAACGCCAGCGGAAAAGGCTTTGCATTCGGTAAGCTTTCAGAATTTGACAAGCTGGAAATCGCTTTGAAAATGTGGTCTGCTTTCGGTGATATTATGGTTTCGCCTGTTGAGCTTCCGAGCAATCAGGACTTAAACGGATTAACCGAACCTGGATATTATCTTGTTGGTAATACCACTGTCAGCCCGACAATAAAAAACAAACCGCCGCTTATTACTGATAATGGCACGGCATTTGTCGAAGTGCTTCCTATGGGTGACGGAGCGCAACGCTGTCAGCGCTATTATCAATGCACAAAAGCAACGCAGTTTGTTTTTCAGCGTATTTACTACACTTCAAGCTGGGGTGACTGGATGGTTGTTTCAGGCTGTACAGATTGGCGTGAATTGACTATTGCAAGCGGCTTTGAATTGTATGCATCAACTTCACAGCCGAAATACCGTGTAAACGGAAATAATGTTACAGTTTGCGGAGCTGTAAAGCCTACGGCAATAGTAGCATCAGGCACAACGGATATTAAAATTGCTGGAACAATTCCAGAAGCATTCAGACCGTCATACACACAGCCTTTTATTTGTCAAGGCTCAGGAATTAACCGCTGGTGCTTTTCGATAAAGACTGACGGCAATTTGTATGTCGGAAGATACGGCACGAATGATTATGTGGATATTCCAGTTGGGGCATGGCTGATTTTTTCAGCGACATATTCAATATAGTTCAATATAGGGGTAAGAAAAAATGAATAATGAAATCACAATAGCAATCATCAGCGCAGGGGCTTCGATCCTTGCGAGCATAATAACCTTAATCGGCGTACTATCAAATCAGAAGCAGGCGAACAACAAAATTATTCATCAGTTCGAAACAACACAGGCAATCAACAGCACGAAAATCGAAGAACTGACAAGGGAAGTCAGGGAGCACAACAACTTCGCAAGAAGAATGCCAGTTGTTGAAGAAAAAATCGAGGATTTAAAAACAACTACAAATGAACTCAAAAAATATCACATGCAGTAGTTTGAAAGGTGGGATATTATGTTTAAAAACATTGCAAAGCTTATTGATGTAAAGTCGCTTGTAACACTCATTTTAACGGCTGTATTTGCCGTTCTGTCCGTCAAGGGTAATATATCTTCAGATCAGTTCTTGACGGTCTTTACAGTCGTTATATCCTTTTATTTCGGCATACAGTACGAAAAGACAAAGGGGGATTAATTATGCCTGTTATCATTTACGCAAATTCAGATAAAACACAGCTTTCAAAACATTTCAACGTTCAGGAGTTCCGCTGTAAATGCGGCAAAAATCACGAAATCAAGATTTCAAAATCCCTTGTTTCAAAACTTGAAATCCTTATGAATGCGCTGGGAGCTGACAAAGGGATTATTACAAGCGGTTATCGCTGTGAAGCTCACGATAAGGCAGTAGGGGGCGGCGGCTTCGGTCAGCATACCAAAGGAACAGCCGTTGATATTTGCTTTTATGATAAGGACGGAAAGCCGATTTCATCAAAGCTTGTATCTTGCAAAGCACAGGACGTAGGCTTCGGCGGTATTGCTAACATCAACAGCAAATACATATATACACACCTGGACGTAAGAAAAGGCATATACAGGGGCGATGAAACAAAGGGCTTGAATACAGTCACAGCGGATTTTTACGCCTATTACGGCATCAGCAGAGCCGCCGCAAAAGGCAAAGGCAATGAAGAAGTAAGAGCTTTTCAGAAAGCCGCTTTAAATGACGGATATTCGCTTCCTTCAGGTGCTGACGGTATATGGGGCAATGAATGTCTTGCAGTAGCTAAAAAGGCTATTTGCAAGCGCATCAAGGGCAAATATGAAAATACAAATCTTGTAAAAATCGTTCAGAAGAAAATCGGCGTTGAAGTTGACGGCAAATTCGGAAGGAAAACAGAAACGGCGGTTAAGGAATACCAGCGAAAAAACAAATTGACCGCTGACGGCATTGTCGGGGTTAATACCTGGAAGAAAATTTTAAATATCAAGTAAAGTAAAAGGGTACAGCATAAGCGCTGTACCCTCTTTTTTTATTTATTCAGCTTTTGTCGCAATTCTTCTTCTGTGATATAGTCAAGGCAATACAATTCAAGCAATGTTTCAACGTAGGCTGTTTTCTTTTTCCGGTATTCTTCTTCTGTGATTTCGCCTTGCAATAATAATTTCTCTAATCTTCCGAGCGTGTTCATTATAGCACGTCCTTTCTTTTTTTGTAGTGCTAATATAATGTTGCCAAATGGCAAATACAAGTTAGAACTACACAAAGGCTAAAAAAAATTAACCTTTGTGACAACTTTCTTTTCTGTTTTCCAGTCAATTTCAATAGAGCGTATAAAAGAACGCCAGAACGCTTTTCGGTGCGCTTCGTCAAGGTTGTTATATATACCCTTCCAGCCGTCCTGCAAAATAGCTTCAATTTTGCTGTAATCTTTTGCAACGACTTTTTCTTGTTCAGCTTCAGCCGCTTCAAGCTTCTGCATTAATTCCGCAAAATCCTTTTCGTATTGTTCAACTTTTCGGATTTTTCCAGTTTGCCAGGAATAATTCAATCGGTCAATTTCTTCGTGTATATCATCAACGCTGTATTTCGGTATTTTTACTGTTTCTGTATCGCTGATTTCGGCGGCTCTCAATTTCGCTTCTTCAAGATACTTTTCAACATTTGCAATCATTAATCTTTCAAATGATTTTTCGCTGACCGCCTTATTAAATTCACAGTTTTTCGCCGTTCTCCACTTAGAGCAACGGTATTTTTTATATCTTACAACTTTGTCTTTATGCCTGTTTACACTTGTTCCACCTGTCAGAAGCGTTCCACAGCAAGGGCATTTTATCAGACCGCCGAAAAGATATTCCCTGTTTTGCGCCGTGTTTAATTTTCCGTTACGGCTCATTATTTCCTGCATTCGGTCAAATTCTTCTTTGGTAATATACGCTTCGCAGTAAGCAGGGTTATCACGATAAGCGCCGTAAAGCATTGTATTTTTAAATAGCAATGTAAGCGAGTTGTAAGACAGCCCTATATGATACTTTGTGTGTAAATATATCAGCGTTTTTCGCTTGTTCTGATGCGTTAAATAGTGATTAATAGCATCGTGCAAAATATCTTCTTCTTCAGGATTTTTAACAACCATTTTGCGCCCTGTCGTTTCGTCACGTTTGACAGTAAAACCGAAAGGCTGTGACTGGCTTCCTGTAAGGGCTTGTCCTGTCTGAACCTTGTATTCATTTACAATCTTTATTCTTTCGCCTGTCTGATCCGCTTCCATTTCTGCAATAGTCAGCTTCATATTAACGAGCATCCTTCCGTTTGCTGTCGTTAAATCGTATTCTTCTTCAGTAGTTGACCATATTACAGGCGTTATCCTTTTCATGCATTCATGGTATTCAGCAACGGAACGGAAGAAACGGTCAAGCTTGATAAATATAATTCGGTCAAACTTCCCTTTTTCTGCATCCTGTATCATCCGTTGAAGTTCAGGGCGGTTTCTTATTAGCTTTCTTCCTGATACGCCTTCATCAATATACCAGCCTACAATCTTCATTCCGTTTTCTTCCGCATATTCTGTCAGTTTCATTTTTTGTGCATCGAGTGACAAACCGTGAAGCTTCTGTTCTTGCGTTGATACACGCACATACGCCGCAACACGTTCAATCTTCATTGTTACTGGATTTTGCGTATATTGACTTGTAACCTTATCAATCAATGCTTTATTCATGCTTTCATCCCCTGTAATATAATTTATAGCTTCTTCCTGTTTTTACACGTTCAACTTCTCCGCTTTTACTCATTTCATATAATATGTCTGATATTTCGCCTTGTAGCTTTTCATCAAACATATTCTTTAATTCAGATTGCATAATACCGTCATTTTCCTTAATAAGCTCAATAATAGTCGGTCTTAATTGTTGCTTCTTTTCATGTACCCATTCAAGTTCATCACGTTTTGAAACGAAATCTTCTAATTCCTTTTCTCTTTTAGCGATATAATCGGGGCTGGCTATAATGTCATAAAACCATATTTCAAAATATTTCCCTTTTGCTTTGCACATCTTTTCAGCATCTTTAAGGAACATAACAAAAGATTTCAACGCCTGATAATATTCAATCGGGGATTTGTTTCTGTTATCAAGCCACATCTTTAAAAAATAATCATAGTGTGTTTGCGTATAGTCAACAAAAGCTTGATTTTCAGCTATCCAGCCGAACGGCAATTCGTCTTTGTTTTCATTCTGCTTCGGAGCTGTCGGAACCGGCGAAGCTGTATTGTTTTTATTCTTTTTTAAAAAATCAAAAATACCCATAATACTTAACCTTTCAAAACTTGACAAAACTTGTCAAAATAACCTTTAATTCCCTATTGATTTTAACTTTTGAAAATCTTATACTATTTTCAGAAAGTAAACACAGAACGCCAGTTCGGCAAGGAGTACGCTATGAAAGAAGATTACATTCAACAAATTACAGAGATAATCAATAATTGTAACGACCTTTCACTACTTGACCTCATTTTAAAAATCCTACAAAAGAGCCTTTAAATTCTTTATCTTTTCATTATCAAGGTGATAAAGAGTAGACACCAAATCAAAAAAATCATCATTTGTGTTTAACTTGACAACGATGCTGGCGATAGCATCGTTCTTTTTTTCGTCCTCAGCTTTTTTCTCTATCAGATCAGATTTCAAAATCCCAAAATAGTTAGCAAGCATTTCAACTTTATCCATTCGGGGATATTTTTTTCCGTTTACCCAGTCTGAAAAAGTATAGTAATTAAAGCCGAGAGCTTCGCAGACATCACGTCTGCTTTTTTTGTGCAGGTTCATATATTTCTTTAGGTTTATGGCGAATATTTCTTTGTTTTTCATTGCTTTAAGCACCTCCTTTCCACTTATATTATACACCTAAAGCACAAAAAGTCAATACAAAAGCACAAATTATTTTTAAAAAGGTATTGACAATTGGGATTTTGTATGATAATATTAGATTGTGCTTAAAGCACAATATTAGAAAGAAGGGAAAGATTTAAAATATGGCGATCCATTTAAAAGCGGCGAGAGTGAATGTAGACTTGACGGTTGTTGAAGCCGCACAAAAGCTCGGTATCAGCAAAAATACATTGATTAACTACGAAAAATATCGCACAAAACCGAGTATTGAAATGTCACAAAAAATTGCGGAGCTGTACAATACCACAATTGATGACATTATTTTTTTTGTGAATTAATTGTGCTTTAAGCACAAAATACATAAAAAAGGAGTGTGAAAAAAATTATCTGTAAATCTAACAGTAAATCTAATGTTAGCTAAGCAGATAAAGAAAGAGATAAAAGAATAAGAATAAGATAATAGATTAATAAGGAGCGTAAAAAATGAAAAAAGAAGAAATTATGGAAGTGCAAGTTGAAGCAATCAAGGAATTTGCTGAAAGACTTAAAAAAACGGCTGTATGGGGTGACGTGTACACGGATAAGAAAAAGATATGGGATACTGAAATCGACATAACTTTAAGGAATATGCTGAACGAAAGAACAGTAACACCAGCAGAAGCGATTGAATATTTACAGAAGCATATCGGAAAGCAAATGGGCGGTAAAAGCTTAGAATTAGCAGTTGAAGCTCTTGAAAAGCAGATACCGAAGAAGCCAAACGCCGAAGAATATTTAAAATTATCTCCAAACATAAAAAACTGTATAGGCGAATGCCCGTGTTGCAAACACGGTATTGTCGAGTATTCTACTGACCTTAACCACACAAGAAAAAAGGAAAAGTTCTGTGTTAATTGCGGTCAGGCGTTAGATTGGAGCGATGAGGAATGAAAAGAACATTTATAACCGATGAACAAGTTGAAAAGGAGCTTGAAGAATTAAGGCAAAGTCCTTTTGTAGCTCTTGCAAGACGTGAACAGCGTTTGAAATACCAGCAACGCCAGAAGCTGTATAACCTTAGAAGCCTTGAAAAAAGAGGGCGTGAGCTTGCGGCAATCGGAATAACGATTGACAGAATAGATGAACAGCTTGCAACGCTGGAAGAAGTCGAGGAATAGGAGCGTGAAGCAATGAAAGAACCGAACGGCTTTGACTTGCTTGCAACTTTAATCAATCTGCTTGCAGAGCAAGAGGGCGTGAATATCAAGTTTGAATTGACAGGAAGTGAAGAAAATGCAATACATACCTGATTACAATGATTTGCTTGATGACTATGAAGCGGAGCAGGAAAAGGAACTTTCGAAGCTTCCTGAATGCTGTTATTGCGGTGAACATATTCAGCAAGATTACGCATATTGCATCAATGATGAATGGTATTGCGATGACTGTCTGAATGATAACTTCAGAAGGAGCGTTGAAAGCTTTATTGAATGAGCTGTTATGCTCAATAAATCACAGAAAGGAAAAATGAAAATGAATGAAACTGTAACATTATCGGTTGAAACTTACAACGAGCTTGTATTAAAAGCGTGGAAGTATGACCGCATCCGTGAAAAGAAAATGGAAAGCAGTAAATACAGCGGCTATTACTTAGCGGCTGAAGCGGATTTGTTCGAAGCAACGCCTGAAGAAATCGCAGAGATTAAGGCGGCAAAGGAAAACAAGAAAAAGGAGAATACAGAAAATGAAGCTTTTTGAAATTGATGAAGCATTACAGGAATGTTTCGATGCTGAAACAGGAGAAATCCTGGATATTACAAGATTTGAAGATTTACAGCTTGAAAGAGAACAGAAGCTTGAAAATATAGCTTGCTGGATCAAGAACCTTGAAGCAGATGCAGAAGCGTTGAAAGCTCAAAAAATGGCATTTGCAGAACGCCAGAAGGAAACCGAAAACAAGGCTGAACGCCTTAGAAATTATCTGCAATATGCTTTACAGAATACGAACTTCAAGACTGTAAATGTTGAAGTAAAATTCCGCAAAACATCAAAGGTTGAAGTTCCAGACGTGTACAAGCTTGATGAAAACTTCTTGAAGTATTCAGAACCGACAGCAGATAAGACAGCAATCAAGAAAGCAATTCAGGGCGGACAAGCCGTTGAAGGTGCAACGCTGATTGAAAATATCAGTATGTCTATTAAGTAAGGGGTGCGGATATGGAAGCATTAAAGAAAATACAGGCTGAATTGAAAGCACCGAAAGGACAATTCAACAGCTTCGGGAAATATAACTATCGTTCGGCTGAAGATATCCTGGAAGCAGTCAAGCCGCTTTTATCAAAGCACGATGCGCTTCTGATATTATCCGATGAAGTCGTTGAAATCGGCGGCAGGGTATATGTTAAAGCGACAGCAAAGATAACTGATAATTCAGATAAAACAATTGAAATATCAGCTTTTGCAAGGGAAGCGGAAAAGAAAAGCGGTATGGACGACAGCCAGATTACAGGCACAGCGAGTAGTTATGCGAGAAAATATGCATTAAACGGCTTATTCCTGATTGACGATACAAAGGATGCTGATACTGATGCTTACACCCAGCAAACACAGCCGCCGCCAGCACCAAAGGCGAAAGCACAGCCGAAAGCGCAGGCAAAACCAGCAACGCCGAAAAAGATTGATGCAGATACAGTAACAAGCATTTACAACCTGATTTATGAAACAAGCAGTAACGCTGAAAAACTATGCGAATATTTCAAAGTCAGCAAGGTTGACGAGCTGACAACGGAGCAGGGGCAGAAGTGCTTGGAAATGCTTGAAAGTAAGCTGAACCGATGAAAGAAATCACGTTCAAAAAGTCAGATTATATCAAAGTAATTGCAGAAGCTTCATCATACATAGACAGCCTGAACGATGAAAAGGAATACACGCTGATTATCAAAGAAAAGAAGAAGCGCAGAAGCCTTGATGCTAACGCTTATGCGTGGGTGCTTATGGACAAGCTGGCTGAAAAAACAGGCATATCAAAAACCGAAATTTACAGGCAGTATGTAAAAGAAATCGGCGGCAATTCTGAAACGGTATGCGTTATTGATAGGGCTGTTGATAAGCTTTGCCAGTGCTGGGAAGATAAAGGGCTAGGCTGGCAAACAGAGCTGTTACAAAGCAAGCTGGACGGATGTACAAACGTTGTTTTGTATTACGGTTCAAGCGTTTATGACAGTAAGCAGATGTCACGCCTGATTGAATTAATCGTTCAGGATTGCAAAGAAAATGATATTCCGACTTTGGAAGATATAGAGCTTCAAAGGCTTGCTGATGAATGGGGCGTGTAATATGAGCGATTACAAAAAATGCTTTTTATGCGGCAGGAACGGAAACGGCGACAGGCTGGAAGTTCATCATATTTTCGGCGGCGGTAACAGAAAAAAGAGTGACAAATTAGGCTTGACAGTTCTTCTGTGCGGTGAACGCTGTCACAGGCTGGGCGAATATTCAGCACATCAGAACGCACAGATTGCGGAATATCTGCACAAATACGGACAGCAAAAAGCAATGACGGATCAGGGCTGGACAAAAGAAGAATTTATAAAAGAATTCGGGCGCAACTACTTATAAGCACAGACAGCCTTAATTCAAGCGTTAAGAGCTGTCTAATACTTCAAGGCTAAAACTATAAGCCTAAAAATAGAACGTCAAAAAAGGGCGTTTAAAAGCAAATACGAACAAAAGGGGAAAGACAATGGAATTTTTATCAGGATTATTAATTGCGGTGCTTTTGCCGTTTTCAATACTGGCGGCATCTTACATCGTAATTACAACAGACATCGAGGAAGAAGAACCGCAGAGCATAGAAGAAGCAAGAAATGCGCTGTGGGCTGAATATACGAAAGGCGATGAAATATGAAGAAAAGCCGAATTGAAGCGCTTGCAAACGAAAGCGATGAGATTTTATGCGACACAATCGAAACTCTGATAAAGCTTGCGGATAAGTACGAATGCGACAGAAACGAAGTTATCAGCGATTTTGCAGATGTACTTTGCGCTATGCGTAAAAGTGTAAGCTTCACAAATTATCAAATCAAGGGGGAATAAAATGTTTCAGATATTTAATAGGTTTACAGGAACGGCGGTATTAAAACGCCCGAAAGAACCGATGCAGTTTTACTCATACAAAGATGCTTTGCACTGGCTAAAAGTAAACAAAATAGATCCTACGTTATACGAAGTAAGAAAGGTGGATTGAAATGATAATAGCCTTAATAGCATTAGCGGCATTTGTTGTTTTGCTTTCGTTTCAGGTGTACTTTGCACAAGATAAAATACAGGAGCTGAACAAAAAATGCGAGTTGTTAAAAATGATGAATACAACGGAATATGCGTTCAGCAAAGCACAGTTTAAAGAAATTGTACGTTGGTTGGAAAAGCTTGAAAGCGAGGTAAATAAAAATGAATGAAAAACAGATAATTCAGGCGTTGAAAATATGCAAGTTAGACACAACTTGTGTAACGTGTCCTTATTACGGAAAAGGCGAAGCCGAAAGTTGTTTTTCACGCCTTTCAGCCGATGCGTTAAGCGTTATACATAAGCAGAAAAAACAAATAAATCAGCTTACACATAAACACTATAACGAATGCGGACAGATTGCGAAGTATTCAGACGAGCTGAACCAATTTGTCAACGCCGACAAAAAGGCTGAAGAACCGCACTGTCTTAATTTGCCGCCTATTGCAGTAGAACAATTTATGCAGAGATTTTGTAGAGGTGAAAACAATGCAGGAATGGCAGAAAATGCAGGAAATGATAATTAATAAAATAGCGGTTGAAAGAGCCGAATTCATTGACAATGCGATTTTTGGCGAAATTCAAGAAATTGCTGTCGAAAACGGTATTGAAACAAAAATAGTGCTGAACGAAAAAGCGATTCTAAACGCCCTTGAAAAGCAGATACCCTTTAAACCGAAAGAATACGAAGATAAGTATTACGCTTGCAAGTGTGGAAATATCTTGCTGATGAAGTGGAAAAAATACAATACAGAACTTACACCAAAAAGTGAGGGGTTGCCTTATTGCTTGAATTGCGGTCAGCGTTTAGATTGGAGTTCAGAGCTGTTAGAGTGAAAGGAAAGTAAAAAAGATTATGGGAGAAGGTCAGTATATACAGCTATCATTATTTGATGCTGTTGAAACGGAAGCAGAGCCGAAAGCGGAAGCAGAAGCAGAAACAAAGCACCGAACATTCAAGCCTGCACTTGTTCCCGATGAAGAATTCAGCAAAATACCTTACATAAATGTTCCGAAAGTAGACGAAATAATAAAACTAATCAGCAGGGCGACTTATAAAGTCGGTATACACGAACTTCTTACAGATGTTTTTGAATGTTCAGCTATTGCAATTTCAAACAAATTTGATATGAGGAATTACAACAGCAGAGAAGAAAAGTATAAGGCGATTATGAAAAAGTATGATGCAGATACAAGAAACCTGATATGTGAAATATTCGCTAAAATCTATGTACTGCTATCAAGTCAAATAGTCGTTGGTTTTAATGATTATTTAGGTGAACTGTATATGAAATCAGAAACAAGCAGTAGTAAGGCAGGACAATTTTTCACGCCGTACTGTGTTTCAAAGATGTGCGCTGAAGTTTCAATAAATCAACAGACAATTGATGAATGTATTGAAAAAGACAAAATCTTGACAATGCATGAACCGACTGTCGGTGCTGGCGGTATGGTGCTTGCGCTTGCAGATGTTCTATACAATAAATTTCATTTCAATATAAAGTACGACATTGACTTTTACGAAAGTCAGTATAACACAAATAAGGAGAAATAAAGAATGAACAAGGTAATTTTAAAAGGCAGATTGACGGCTGATCCAGAGTTAAGACAAACACAAAGCGGAATATCATCGTGCAGATTTACGCTTGCGGTTGACAGAAAGTTTGCTGATAAAAGCACAGGCGAAAGACAGGCTGATTTTGTTTCCTGTACGGCGTGGAGAAGTACGGCTGAATTCGTCAGCAGATACTTCACAAAAGGCAGTATGATACTTGTTGAAGGTGCGCTACGAACAGGAAGCTACACAGACAAAAATCATTCTGATGTTACGCATTATACAACAGACGTTTTTGTTGATAACGTTGAATTTTGCGAAAGCAAGAAAAAGGACAATTCACAGAATTCACAGACTGAAAATTCTGATTTCGGTGATTTATCTGAATTTGAAGAAATCATCGGTGACGATGTACCGTTCTGATCTGGGGGCTGAAAAATGTACAAGCATAAATACAAAAACCGAAAAACCGAAGTAAACGGCATTGTATTTCATTCGCTGAAAGAAGCGAGAAGATATCAGGAGTTGCTTCTGCTTGAAAAAGCAGGGGCAATTCAAGACTTGAAGCTTCAAGAAAAATTCGTCCTTATTCCTTCACAGAGAGGAAAAGACGGAAAAGTAATAGAGCGTGAATGCTCTTATATAGCGGATTTCTGCTATAAAGAAAACGGCGAATACATCGTTGAAGATACAAAAGGCTTCAGGACGAAAGACTATATCATAAAACGAAAACTGATGCTGAAAATATACGGAATAAGAATTAAAGAGCTGTAAGGAGCGTGAAAAGAATGAAAGAAAAGCTGATTGAATTGCTTATGTCGGCAGAAATCAATGCTGAAGAACAAGGATTTTTCAACTGTCATAGAAGCAAGGTTAAAGCGGAATGCATTGCTGATTATCTTTTGGCAAATGGAGTTATACAGCTTCCTTGCAAGTTGGGTGATGACTTGTATTGGATAAATGATGAATACGAAGTAAAATGTCAGAAAAATGCAATAGCTGGAATTGTAGTAACAAACGACGGATTTGAAATAATTGATACTGATAATAACAGAGACAAACTTGGAACACGTTATGCATATCTTACTCACGAAGAAGCTGAAAAAGCGTTAAAGGAGCGTGAAAAGGTTGAGTAAATTAAACGAATTAAGGGCGGTTTCTTCTATCGTCCGTCAGTTGCTGGAAAGCGTACCCGAAACAAGAAGCGATGATTGCTTATTATATGCGCTTGTATGCAATAACATCAATCCCGAAACAAGCGGCAAAAGCTTTTCTGAAGTAATGATAAACAGGGTTTTATATAGCATTCCAGCACCTGAAACAGTCAGACGTGCAAGGCAGAAGATACAAGAAAACACGCCGTATCTGAAAGGCTCTGGACGATGCCAGGAAGCCCGAAAGGAACTTGAAGAAGATTTCAGGCAGTTTGCGAGAGGATAAAAGAAAGGAAAAAAGCAGATGTCAAACAAGCGTTTTTACTGGATAAAATTAAAAACAGGCTTTTTCAATCTTGATGAAATTGATTTTTTGCTATCACAAAAAAACGGATGTGAATACATCGTATTATATCAAATGCTCTGTCTTAAAACAGCAAATAACGGCGGCAGGCTTTGCACAACAATAGGCGAAATTCTTATTCCTTTTGACGTTGAAAAAATCGTAAGGGAAACAAAGTATTTTGATTTTGATACAGTAACAATTGCGCTGGAACTGTTTAAAAAACTCGGTCTTATTTTTGAAGAAGATGATAATATTTTAAGAATTCCAGCAGTCGCCGAAATGGTAGGAAGCGAAACAGAATACGCAGAAAAGAAAAGGCAATACAGAAAGACATTGTCCGAGGACAAAAGAAAGACATTGTCCGACAAGAGTATAGAGATAGAGTATAGAGATAAGAGTAAAGATATAGATATAAATAAAGATAAAGAGAATAAGGAAAAAACAAAACGCTTTACGCCGCCTACACTTGAAGAAGTACAAGCATACTGCAACGAAAGAAATAATAATATCAATCCTGAAAGGTTCATTGACTATTATACTGCTAATGGCTGGGTTGTAGGTAAAACCAAAATGAAAGACTGGAAAGCGGCAGTCAGAACATGGGAAGGAAACAGCAAAGAGAAACAAAAACCAAAACAGGAACAACCGAAACAGGACTTCAGCGGAATTCCTATGGGTGAAACGATTTAGGAGAGTTAAAGGGAATGAAAAAACAGAAAATAGAGTTGTATAACGACAACTTTCAGAATTTTAAAAGATATGGTATACCGAAGGCACAGCTTGTAATTGCTGATATTCCGTATAACATCGGTAATAATTTTTATGGAAGTAATCCGATGTGGTACAACGGCGGCGATAACAAGAACGGCGAAAGCAAATTTGCAAAAAAAGCGGCGTTCAATTCAGACTTCAATTTCAACATTGCGGAATACTTCCATTTCTGCAACCGCTTATTGAAGAAAGAACCGAAAAAGAGCAACGGCAGAGGGAAATCAAGCGATGCGCCGTGTATGATTGTATTTTGCGCTTTTCAACAGCTTGAAACGGTTATAAAGTACGCACAGAAGCACGGATTTAAAAATTACATACATCTTACTTTTTGCAAGAACTATTCAGCACAGGTTCTGAAAGCAAATATGCGAGTTGTAGGCGCAACAGAACACGCACTTGTTTTATACCGTGATAAGCTTCCAAAGTTCAGGAATAACGGAAAGATGATATTCGACTGGATGGAATGGAAGCGAGATAGTAAAAATATACCGAAAATACACCCGACACAGAAGCCGCAATCGGTATTAAGAAGATTAATAGAAATATTTACTGATGAAGGCGATGTTGTTATTGATCCGTGCGCTGGTAGCGGTTCAACATTAAGAGCTTGCAAGGATTTGAACCGAAGCTGTTATGGCTTTGAAATTTCAAAAGACTTTTACAAGAGAGCAACAGAAGAAATGCTGAAAACAGAAGATGACGGACAATTGACATTAGAGGATGCGATATAATGACAGATAAAAAAATGAGCTTTGAAGCTTGCATAGCAAGAGCAAAGAAGGTTATGAAAGAAATCGGCGTTGAAATTCCTGATATATCTTTTCAGGATGAAGAACAGCGTATCAAGTGGAAATGTCAATCTTATAACGAAACAACAGGCAACCTGAACGAGCTTGACGGCTACGATTGCGCCGAATGTAAAAATCGTGGATATATAGCTTATCCGAAATATGATGATAAATTCGGCTGGACGGAAGTACAAAGGGTGTGCAAATGCCAGAAAACACGAAGCGCAATTCGTAAGCTTGAAAAATCAGGGCTGAAAAACATATTCAAGGATTACACCTTCCCGAAATACATAACAAGTGAGGACTGGCAAAAGCACCTGAAAGAAAAGGCACTTGAATTCCTGAAAACTGAAAAGACGTGGTTTTATATCGGCGGTCAGGTTGGATCAGGAAAAACGCATCTTTGCACGGCGATAGCGTGTCAATACCTGAAGAACGGAAAAGACGTTAAATATATGCAGTGGCGTGAAGATTGCGTAAAGCTGAAAACGCTGATTAATGACGTTGAATACAGCGATTATATCGGCGAATACAAAACAGCAAGCGTTCTGTATATAGATGACCTATTCAAGCCCACAAAAGACCAGTTAGGCAATTTACAACGTCCTACGGCGGCAGATATACAAATCGCTTTTGAAATTCTCAATTATCGCTATAACAACAAAGAGTTAATAACGGTTATTTCTTCCGAAAGAACATTCCAGGAGCTGACGGACATTGACGAAGCAGTCGCAAGCCGTATTTATGAAATGAGCTTCAAAAAGAATTTCGGAATTAATATTACAAAGGACAGTAACAAGAATTATCGCTTCAAGGGCGGTATGACGATATAGAAAGGGTGAAAAATATGAGTAAGATATATAACGGAATAATGGGGCTTGTTGTAGGTGATGCGCTGGGCGTGCCTTTTGAATTCAAAAAGCGTGATACTTTTGAATGCGCTGATATGGTAGGCTTCGGCACTTATAATCAGCCGCCTGGAACGTGGTCTGATGATAGCTCAATGACACTTGCAACAGTTGATGTAATATCACGTTTCGGGCTTGACTATACAGCAATAATGCAAGGCTTTCACGACTGGTATTTTGGCAACAAATACACGCCGCATGGAAAAGTATTTGACGTAGGACACGCAACGCAAGCGGCGATTATGAGATTTCACAGAGATACACCAGCTCTTTTATGCGGTGGGCGTGATGTTATGGATAACGGCAACGGCTCTTTAATGCGCATCCTTCCGCTTGCATTTGTTAAGCACACAAAGGAAGATATATGGAATTTGTCAGGGCTTACACACGCACACGCCGTATCGGTGATAAGCTGTCAAATCTATTTGAATATAGCTGAAAGAATAATCGAGGGTGACAATATATGCGATGCAATCAAGGCTTGCATAAGCGATTATGAGGACAAGCCCAGAAGCGAAGTTAAAAGCACAGGTTATGTTGTTGACACACTCGATGCGGCGTTGTGGTGCTTGACACACTCACAGAGCTATTCAGAATGCGTTTTAAAGGCGGTCAATCTTGGGGGCGATACAGATACTATTGCGGCAGTTGCAGGCGGTCTGGCTGGCTTATATTACGGCGTAGGCGGTGACAAGGGTATTCCTGAAAAATGGATTGACTTAATAGCTGAAAAAAACTGGATCAAGGGGCTTTGTGAAAGCTTCGAAAAGGCGGTTGACAATGATAAGCTGTAAAACCTGTCAAGGCTGGATTGAACGCTGTACGGAGCGTGACAGGATGTACCCTTGTACAAGCTACAAGCCGCAAACTGAAGAACAAATAGAAAGGGGAAAGCACATAAATGAACGTAGCGAAAATAATAGATGCAGAAGCGTACTTGAACGAAATAAAAGATTTCGAATTGAAGATTAAAAACAAGCTGGCTGAAATTCAACAGCTTAGATATCTTGCTGTAAGTCTGGGCGGTGCGCCGCTGGGCTGTGACGTTCCGCAAGTATCGAAAAACAATGACCGCATCGGAAGCGCAGTTGCCAAAATCATTGACGAAGAAAACGAAGTCAGGGAAGATATAAGCCGCTTCATAGAAATGCGCCGTGAAAGAATTAAGACTATTGAGAAATTAGGCGGCTTGCATTATGATATATTACACTTGCATTATGTGCAGTACATTTCGCTTAAAAAGATTGCAAAAGAAAAAAACTATGCTTATTCATACGTTCTGGAACTACATAAGGAAGCGAAAGAAGCGTTACAGGAGCTTTTGCCGCCTGAAATTGTGAAATAACATACATAAACATATATAATCCTATCTTAGTTGGATTGAAACCTATCTATGCAACGTGATATTATTATGATAGGAACAAAGGACATCAAAGCGATGTCCTTTTTTGCGTTTAAAAAACAATTGAAAAGGTGATATTGTGAGTTTCTCTTACAAAGAGCAGTACGCAGTTATTGTAATTTGCAAGGATGAAAAGGAACAGGAAGATATTTATAACCGCTTGAATGCTGAAGGCTACAAGTTAAAGGTGGTGGCGGTATGAATATAGAAATTCACAACAGAACAAGCGATTTCAATTCATACAGAGCCGCAAGGGTGAAAAGCTTATTCAATGCGGAAAGCGGCTGTAACTTTAACTTGACAATTGAAAATGTTGATTTATCGGGTGACTGGAATATCGGCGTTGTTGTCGGTGCTTCTGGATCAGGTAAGACTTCAATCGGGAAGATGATATTCGGCGAAAATAAAATTGTTGAATTGTCGGACGGTTGGAGCTTTGACAAGCCTATTGTTGATGATATTGCGCCTGACGGAGATTTCAACAAAGTAACAGGGCTTCTTGCTTCTGTCGGGCTGGGCGATGTTCCAGCGTGGCTTCGTCCGTATCATGTTTTATCGAACGGCGAACAATTCAGGGCAGGGCTTGCACGTCTGATATGCGAAAAGCCTTCTGAAATAGTAATTGACGAATTTACATCAGTTATTGACAGGCAGATTGCAAGAATAGGCGCACAGGCATTTCAAAAAGCGTGGCGGCGTGAAAATCCTTCAGGAAAGGTTGTATTGCTTACGCCGCATTATGATATTTTAGACTGGCTTCAGCCTGACTGGATAATTGATACAACGGCGAAAACCTTTGAAAGAGATTATCCCAGGCAAAGACCGCAAATCGAACTTGAAATACGGAAGGTCAACGGCTCTTACTGGAAATATTATAAGCCGCATTATTATTTAGATTTACCGATGCCGATTGCCGCTGAATATTTCATCGGAACTGTAAACGGCGAACTTGCTTGTCATTTGGCTGTTTCGCCCTGGTTTCACGTTGGCGGTTATCGTGCTACAAGGCTTGTAACAATGCCAGAATGGCAGGGCGCAGGCGTGGGAACACGCTTTTTAAATGCGGTTGCTGAATATCACTTGCAGGGGAACGGAAGAAGAAACAAACAGCTTCCGACTTATTTTCACACATCGCATCCGCAATTGTGCGCCGCATTAAGGCGTTCTGAAAAGTGGGTGCAATGTTCTGCAAAGCTTTACGGCGATAATAAAACGGCTTCTTACAAGTCACATAAAAAGGCAGCCGAAAGAAAAGGCAGTAAAAAGATTATATCAAGCGGTTTCGGCGGTCATTTCAGGGCGATACAGGGCTTTAAGTACATAGGGGGTATAAATACCCTATGAAACAAATAAAAACGATTATAAAGCCTTATGAACAGTTATACAGCTATGATGAAGAAGTCAATAAGTATCTTTCGGAAGGCTGGAAACTTAATAAAAGAGAGACACAAAGAGTATCAGGAGAAATAACAGAAGCTTTCACAGTTCCTGTTATTTTTGTTTTATATGCGGAACTTGAAAAAGAAATCCCAGCTTTTGAAGAAATAACGCTGTAAGAAAGGAGTGTTGCGGAATGGCAAGACAGCTAAGCAAAAAGCAAAAGCGATTTGTAGAAGAATATCTGATTGACCTGAACGCAACGCAGGCGGCAATCAGAGCAGGATATAAGAGGTCAGAATACACAGACACCAATGCAAGCAAAATACTAGAAAATACTAGAATTGCAGAAGAAATCGAAAAGGCAATGGCTGAAAGGTCACGAAGAACAGGCATCAATCAGGATCGAGTTATCTTAGAGCTTGCAAAAATGGCGTTTGTGAACATTGACGATGTTGTAGACGTAACAACAGGGGCAGTCAAAAAGGATGCTACAAAGGAAGATTTAGCGTGCATTCAGAGCATTAAATATAAAAACACAACAGGTGTAAACGGTGTTTCTGTTGAGCGTGAAGTAAGGATTGCGGATAAGAAGGCGTGCCTTGAATTGTTAGGGAAGCATCTCGGCATGTTCAAGGATAAAGTCGAAATGGATGTTGATATGGAACTTAATATCAGCGTTGATTATGGTGGTGATGCCGAATGAACCTTGTATTACAAATGAACGCCAGCTTTAAAGAAGTAAATCAAAGTAAAAAGCGTTATCTTGTTTTAAAAGGTTCTGCTTAGCAGGTTCAGGAAAAAGCGTTGATACAGCGCAAAACTATATTTTACGCCTTATGCAAGACAAAGGGCGCAACCTGGTCTGTATAAGAAAATCAGACATAACGAACCGTGACAGCACTTATGCGGAGCTTACAGGCGCAATATACAAGATGTTCGGTGATAAGGCTGATAAATACTGGGCTATAAAACAAAGTCCGTTACAGCTTACTTGCAGGGCAAATGGAAATCAGATAATTTTCAGGGGCGTGAACGATGAAAAACAGCGTGAAAAGCTTAAATCAATCACGTTTCAGAAAGGAAAATTAACTGATGTATGGATAGAAGAAGCAACGGAAATAACACAGGCAGACTTTGAAATCATTGATGACCGTTTGCGTGGTGCGCTTCCTGAAGGACAATTCTATCAAATCAGAATGACTTTCAATCCAGTAAATAAAAATCACTGGATAAAGAAAGTCTTTTTTGATATTCCAGACAATAACGTTTTAACGCATCATTCAACATATCTCGGTAATAGGTTCATAGACGAAGCTTACAAAGCGAGAATGGAGCGTAGAAAGCTTGTTGATCCAGAAGGCTATCAAATATACGGTTTAGGCGAATGGGGCGAAATTGGCGGTCTTATCCTTCACAATTGGGAAGTGAAAGAGCTGTCAAGCAATCTGAATGATTATGATGATATCGCAATCGGTCAGGACTTCGGCTTCAATCACGCTAACGCAATATTACTGTTAGGCTGGAAAGACGGCGATATATACGTTATTGATGAAATATATCTGCACGAAAAGGACACATCGGAAATCATACAGGAAGCGGAAAAGCACAATATACCAAAAAATAAGCGTATGTGGTGCGATAGTGCAGAACCTGACAGAATAAAGATGTGGTATAAAGGCGGCTATCCGCTTGCAAAGGGTGTAGACAAGGGCGGTTCAAATGGTTCAGTCAAGGCGCAAATCGACTGGCTGAAACAACGCAAAGTATATGTAAATCCGAAATGCGTTAATGCGATTAAGGAATTACAGCAATGGAAATGGAAGAAAGACGAAAAAAGCGGCGAATATCTCGATGAGCCTGTACCGATTATGGATGATGCAATGGCGGCGTTAAGATATGGCGTTGAAGGCTGGCGAAAAGTCAAGAAGTGGCTTGTATAGGACGGTGAAGGAATGCTGAAAACAGAAGAAATTAAAAAGCTGATTGATGAAGATGCAAGCAGTCAGCGCAAACAGTATGCGAAAATCGGTAATGCGTACTATGAGGGCGAACACAAAATAAAAGAATATCGAATGTTCTATTATAACGCTGACGGCGACCTTGTAGAAGATAGAACCAGGAGCAATGAAAGAATATCGCATCCGTTCTTCACAGAACTTGCGGATCAGCTTACAGCCTATATTCTTTCATCGCCTGAAAATCCTATACAGTCAACGACAGAGGGCTTACAGGAACAGCTTGATATATATTTCGATGATGAATTCTGGGCTGAATTCTCGGAGCTTCTAACAGGCGCATACGTCAAGGGATTTGATTATCTCTATGCATACAAAAACGAAGCTGACAGAACGGCTTTTGAATATGCGGACGGAATGGGCGTTGTCGAAGTCAGGGCAAAGGCTACTGATGACGGTTGCGATTATCATATTTACTGGTATGTTGACCGCATCGGGAAGGACAACCAGCCTATTACAAGAATTCAGGTACATACAACAGACGAAATATATTATTATGTCCAGCAGGGAAGCGGAAAGATTGAGCTTGACAAGGAAAGAAAAAGAAATCCTGAACCTAATGTTATTTATACCGATGTCAAAAGCGGTCAGGAATACGGTTCAAATCTCGGATTTATGCCGTTCTTCAGGCTTGACTATAACAACAAGCAGATATCAGGCTTAAAGCCTATAAAGGCGTTAATTGACGATTACGACCTTATGGAATGCGGATTGTCAAACAACCTTCAGGACTTCGACAAGCCGATACACGTTGTAAAAGGCTTTGAAGGAAACGACATGGACGAGCTTATAACAAACATCAGGACAAAGAAAGCAATCGGCGTGGGTGAAAATGGCGGTCTTGATATTATGACTGTCAATGTTCCGTATGAAGCCCGAAAGGTTAAGGCTGACGAGGACGAAAAGAATATATATCGTTTCGGAATGGGCTTGAATACAATCGGCTTGAAAGATACAACAGCAACGACCAACATCGCAATTAAAATGGCTTATACGTTGCTTGACCTAAAGGCTGAAAAGTTTGAAAGGCGCATTAAAAAGTTCCTGAAAAAGATAATTCAGATAGTGCTTGACGAAATCAACGCTGTAAACGGCACAGACTATCAGGCAAAAGATGTCAAGATAGAATTCAAGCACGAAATGATTGTAAATGAACAGGAAGCAACGCAGAACGAAAAGACAAAGGCTGAAACAAAGCAAATAGTAATGAACTATCTGCTTTCAGCTTCTGCATATATCGGCGATGAAGATACATTGAAACAAATCTGTGATATTCTCGACCTTGACTTTGAAGAAGTCCAGGCGAAGCTTCCGAAAGAAGATGATATCAAGAATGTACAGGCTGACTTAAACGCCGTTATTCCTGAAGGTGATGTGATTGAACAGTAAACAGAAGATAGTGCAACAGCAATTCTTGAATAATGAAAAAGAAGTGCTGAAAAGGTTGAAGTCAATTTATACTGCTTCTCTTGGCGATGTCAACGATAAAATATCAAGCTTAGAATTTGACATTGACCGCCTTCAATATGAATATGATTGGTCTGAGGACGGCACAGAAAAAACAAAGCTTCAATCACAGATACAAGCTAAAATCTATCAAAAGAACTATCAGAAGGCGTTGCGACAACAATTAGACGGCATACTTCAAAAGATGAACGACAGAGCATTTACAACTGTTTCTGAATATTTGAACGAATGCTACGACAACGGCTATATTGGCACGATGTACGATTTACACGGTCAGGGAATACCGCTGATTATGCCTATTAATCAAGAAGCGCTGGTTCGAGCTGTACAGCTTGACAGTAAAATCAGCAAAAGCCTTTATGAGAAAATGGGCGAAAACGTAACGAAGCTTAAAAGGGATATTGCCGCCAAAGTTTCAAGAGGTATTGCAAGCGGTATGTCGTACAGTCAGGTTGCGCAACAAATCCGCTTTAAGATGATAGGAACATACAACACAAACGGCGGCGCATTCGGTAGAGCTTTAACAATTGCAAGAACCGAAGGACACAGAATACAAGTTCAAGCTGGTATGGATGCTTTATATGCCGCAAAGGATATGGGCGCAGATGTCCTGAAGCAATGGGATAGCGCATTGGATAACCGCACAAGACCTTCACACAGAGTTGTTGACGGCGAAATCAGGGAACTTGACAAGCCCTTTTCAAATGGGCTTCAATATCCAGGCGATAGTTCGGGCGGTGCGGCTGAAGTAGTCAATTGCCGATGCGCTTTGTTACAGCGTGCAAAATGGGCGTTAGATGAAGAAGAACTGGAAACGCTGAAAAAACGTGCTGAATATTACGGACTTGATAAAACTGAAAATTTCGAGGACTTCAAGAAGAAATATTTAAACGCTGTTGAAAAAGTAGAAAATGAAGATTTGGAATATAAGATTTCAAAAGAGAAGAACCAACTTAAAGATTACGAAGAACAGTTTAAACAAGTTTCGGGTGGCTGGACTTATGACGAAATTATAGACGATTTTGGAAGTCTTGAAGATTTTGCTGACGGTGACGACCTTGAAAACATGGAAGCTATCGCAGGAAAAGTTAAATCTATTCGTGAGCGCATCAAAGAATGGACTGATAAAATTACAAAGAAAAAGCAAGGCGCATTGACAAAAACTGGTAATTATGTTACAATGAAATTACCAAAACCAAGCGAAAAAGCAAGGTTGGAAGTATTGGGCGGTGCGGAATGCTGGATTGAAGATGCGTCTGGTTACGGCTTCCCAGACGGCGCAGGAGGTATAAAGAAAACGGCGGCGGCTACAATATACACAACGCCAGACAATACACGTTTTGTATATCCAAAAAACTATAACAAAACTAATCAAACATTATCGCCAGAATTGGCGATAGAAGCATGGACGAAAGTTCCTGAAAACGTTAGAACAAAAATACAAAAGACAGTACATGTAGTAGATTATTATAATCCGCAAGATGCATACTGGCGAAAGAAATATAAAAATTTCTCTCATTCCTACGCAACAGGGGGAGAAGAAGTTACAATATACCGCAATACCCGACACAACCTTGAATATCTTGTACAGACCTATTGTCACGAAGGCGGTCATTACATTGATGCTAACCTTCCTGGCGCAAGTCGTAAAGACCGTTATTCAGGACAAAAAGAATGGCAAAACGCTATGAAACAAGATTTAAAGACTTCAAAAAAGAAATCCTGGCGAAAATACGGCGAAAACAGCGCTATTGAAGATTTTGCAGATAGCGTAGCGTATTATACATTAAATCACGAAGAATTTACAAAAACGTTCCCAGAACGTTCAAAACTGCTTGAAAAAATATTAAAGTAAAGGGGTGTGTGTATGGCAACTTATACAAGAATAGACGAAAAAACGCCTAACGGCGGCGATTATTCAGAAATTTATTATCTTAATGATAATGGAGAACCAGCGGACGAAAAAGAAGCTACGAATTGTATAATAAGGGAATGCAGAAGTGACGGTTCACTTATTAGCGAAACATTCGGAGATGTGAATAATGATTAAGGACTGAATTTTTCAGTCCTTTTTTTATGCACAAAAAGGGGTGATTAAGTGAAACAAGACATTAAAATTGTCAGAGGAACGACAAATTTTTTCGGAATAGTTGTTACCGATATATTCGACCAGCTTTACACTTTGGGAGCGAACGAAAAGCTTTTATTCGGCGTTAAGCGTACACCTGAAGATACAGACTATATTTTTGTTAAATCGGTTAAGGTGGACGAAGAAAAAGGCACATATACTGTAACAATACATCCTGAAGATACGGAACAATGCAGTTGTGGCAGATATTATTATGACGTATCGCTACAATCAGGTGATGACTTTTTCAATGTGATAGAACTATCAAACTTTGACATTACATCTAATATCACGAAGAAAGGGTGCGGCTAATGAAACAGAAGCTTTTCGGAAAAATTAAAGCGGCAAAACAGATAGTCGGGGTTGTTAATCCGATAAAGAAGCTGTCAGGCAAGCTGAACGCCGCAAAATCAAGAATAAAATCAGACGGTGGAATTACAGCAGGGTATTTCAGACCGTCTTTTTTTGGCTCTTTTGGCGTTGCTGGAACGCCTGTATCATATCAGAAGCTTATTGATAGCGAAGGTTACACGCTGATTGATAAGGGCGGATATATCCTATTGACAAAGGAAGGAGATGAAACCTTATGGCAGAAATAAACGGAGAAGAAAAGCGAATAGGCGTTTCAGGTGAACAAATTGAAGAAGCTGTCGGAAAAGTACCGACAATTGAAGCCGATGTTAAATCAAACAAGCAAAGTATATCAGCCTTGCAAACTGCATCTTCAAAGCATACTGAAGATATTGAAAAGAATACGGCTGATATTGAGAAAAAGGCGAATGCTGATGAAGTATACAGCAGAGAAGAAACAGACAACGCAATCACAGCAAAGGTTGCTGAAATCGTAGCTGGTGCGCCCGAAGAGTTTGATACGCTGAAGGAAATGTCAGACTGGCTGACAGAGCATTCAGACAGTGCGGCGACAATGAATTCTGCTATTCAGGAGAACACAAAGGCTATTGCTGACAATGCAAAAGCTATTGAAGCGAATACAGCCGAAATTGAAAGCAATAAAAGCGATATTTTAATTAATCGAGAAACAATCGGAACACAAATTATCAAGAAAAACCTTTTTAATAAAGACGGTGAAATAAATTTAATCTATACAGGCGGCAAGCAGCCTAACAGTAGTTTATGTAGCACCGTTTCGGGAAATGTGATAACTGTTAAATCCCCTATCACTCAAAACAATATGTCGGGGCAATTTATATCAAAATCCAAAGAAAAGAAAGTCATATTGACTGGAAAGCTATTGAATATAAATAGTTCCAGCTCAATAGATAAGATGACTGTCAGAGTTTATGTAGGAAATCCAAATCATATTTTTGAAGATCGCATTGATAAAATAGGAGAATTTGCATGCACAATTGATTGTGAGGGTTATGATGAAATATTTATATGTTTCGGATTGTGGTATGGTGACGGAACTGCCGAAATCGAAAATATAATGGTACGTCATGCCGATATCACAGACGATAGCTACGAACCTTACAAACCGTCATTGCAAGAGCAGATTAACGCACTTGTTGAACGTATACAGGCGCTTGAAACAACACAGACAACAACCGCATCAGAATAAAATAATGCTTTTATGAAAGGGGTGAAAAAATGGCTGAAATAAAATCAGTAATGACTTGCAAAACGCTTAGCGACGCATTCGATGCAATAAAGGGTTGCTGGGAATGGACAGAAACAAAAGACAGGAAAGACAGCTACGGTGATATTATTGCTAAACAGTTATATGTGAACGCTGATACATACATTGAACTGTATAAGGGTTCTGCAACCTTTGTAACGTTAAACCTTTATTTCAAAGGACAAAATGTATTGTCATTAGGTAGCGCAAATACTAATAATTGTACAAATCTGTATGTTATTAAAACCAATACAGCTACAATCATTCAATACGACAGCAACAACGAATTAACACCGATTGAAACGCCAGCAATTATTCTGTCAACAGCTACAAACCATTATACAGGCATAAAAGAAAAGGTGGCATCGTATTTTAAATCACCGAGCATGACCACAAATAATTATAATCGTTCGTGCATTTGCTCAAAAGAAATTAACAACTCGGCATTAACAGATAGTTCAGTTTTTGCTGGTATATCAGCAAATTCGGCTGTATCTTCTTTATGTCCGTTCTTCTCAAAGCAATCACAAGTAACGCTTGATGATGTGTATTTATTCACAGCTTATCAGCCTTCAGCGTTTTACAGGGGAGATTGTACAATCAACGGCAGAAGATATTATGTGTGTAACCTGATAGCCGTACTTGATGAATAAAACATCCTGATTTCAGGGTGTTTTTTTATATCGCCTTCAAAAGTCAGGCGTAAAAGAGAGCATTACAAAACAAGAGGTAACTTGTAAAAATCCTATTTGTAACGGAAAGGAAGAAAAAACAATGACATTACAGGAAATCTTAAAGGCGCAGGGCTTGACCGATGAACAGGTAAAAAAAGTAGCTGATGAAATGAAATCAAACAAGATTTACACGGCTGGTGAAGAAAACCTGGATATCAGATACAAGGACTTACAGGACAAGCACAAAAGCAAGGAAAAGGAACATCAGGAAGCAGTCGCACTTATTGAACAGTTGAAGAAAGATAATGCAGGGAATGAAGCACTTCAGGGCAAAATCACACAGTATGAAAGCACAGTTGCAGAACTTCAGGCACAGCTTGAAGCGGCGAAAATTGATAGTGCTTTAAAAGTGGCATTGCTTGAAGCAAAGGTTCAGGACGTGGATTATCTTACATTCAAAATCAAGGAAAAAGGCGAAATCAAGCTTGACGATAACGGAAAAATCAAGGGTATTGATGATACGCTTGCGGCGTTGAAAGTCCAGTTCCCGAACCAGTTTGAAACAGCGCAAAGCCTGCAAGTAAATCCGCAAAGATTGCCTGCAAATGACGGCAATATCTCAACAGGCATTACGGCTGAACAATTCGGACGTATGGGATATCAGAGCCGATTAAAATTAAAACAAGAACAGCCTGAAATCTATGCACAGATGACAGGCAAAACCGAATAAGAAGGAGAAATGAAAAATGGCTGAAACAAAACTTACAAATCTTATTGATGCAGAAGTAATGGCTGATGCAATCAGCGGCAAAATTGCTTCAAAAATCGTTGTAACACCTTTTGCAAAGGTTGATACAACACTTCAGGCAAAGAATGCAGGTGATACAATCACAGTTCCGCAGTTCGCATATATCGGCGATGCTGAAGATGTTGCTGAAGGCGTTGCTTGCGGTACATCCGTACTTACAGCAACAACAACCGAAGCAAAGGTTAAAAAGGCAATGAAAGCTGTAACACTTACTGACGAAGCAGTCCTTTCAGGTTACGGCGATCCAGTCGGACAGGCAAACGCACAGCTTACAAAATCAATTGCCGCAAAGGTTGATGCTGATGCTATGGATGCACTTCAGACAGCACAGCTTGCATTTGACGGCACAGCAAATAAGATTGCATACAGCGGCATTGTTGATGCAATTGATATCTTTGAGGAAGAATTCAATTCAAGCAAGGTTATTTTCATTCATCCGCTTCAGGTTTCAGCCCTTAGAAAAGATGCTGAATTCCTTGCGGCTGATAAGCTTGCTGAAAGCGTAAGAGTAACAGGCGCAATCGGTAAGATTTGCAATTGTGAAGTTGTCGTTTCAAAGAAAGTTCCGCTTAACGAAGGCGGTACAGGATATGTTTGTCCTATTGTTAAGCTTAACGAAGAAGGCGAAACAGAGGACGAAAGCCCAGCACTCACAATCTATATGAAGCGCAATGTAAATGTTGAAACAGAACGTCACACACTTTCAAGAACAACTGATATTTCAGTTGATGAAATGTATACTGTTGCTCTTTCAAACGCTTCAAAGGTAGTGCTTGCAACATTCAAGAAGTAATTAAGGCGGTGAAATCCTGATGATAGTTACGGTAGAAGAATTAAAATCACAGATTGAATGCGATGATATGACTGATACGGCGATACAGTCGCAGTTGACAGCGATTGAAGCTATCATCAGGAAATACACGCACAACAATTTTCAGATGCCAGCAATCCGATTTGAAGCCGAAACAAGCGGAAATATAATCAAAGGTACATCGCCTTATATTAAGGCTGGTGACACCCTGCAAATAACGCAATCGGCGGTGAATAACGGCTTATATGTTGTCGAAAGCATAACGGAAGCCGAAATAACCGTTGATAAGCCTTTATACGACTGGAAGGACAATCGAATAACAAAAATCGAATATCCACCAGATGTAAAACAGGTTGCAATTGATATGTTCAAGTGGAAGCTTGAATTCGGCGGCAAAATCGGCGTTAAAAGCGAAGCAGAAACGCTGTCAAGGCATAGTGTATCTGTTACTTATGAAGATAGCAACGCACTTTATATGGGCTATCCGAAGGGCTTATTAAGTGCGTTATCGCTATATG
>Ga0233379_1000009_pt1 | contig 36174 bp, 47 predicted proteins | sample ElkDunMinimDraft_8_FD_180679 | JGI IMG/M metagenome (GOLD analysis project Ga0233379, IMG submission 180679) | Fecal eukaryotic communites from dung pellets of Tule Elk in California, USA - Elk Dung F1 | ecosystem: Host-associated > Mammals > Digestive system > Large intestine > Fecal | place...
GTTGGGATCGTTTTTTTAGAATTTGCAGGACCTCAGGGGGGATATCTTTATCCGTTACCCATAAATTGCCAATAATAGCAAAATAAATTCGTAGCTTAGCTTTTTAGATTAGTAGATTAAATTAATATTCTTTTTTCTCTCTAATCTCGACTAGCTTTCGTAAGTAGCCCTCATCTAGCATGCCATTATCAGCCAGCTTGTGATGGAATACACACAAGGTAATGAGGTTATCATCATCGAGTAGCTTCGTAGGTTTGTCTTTCAGCTTCTCTATGTGATGTACCTCCAGTCCTTCGTAAGTGTACACTCCCATATCCTTGCATACCTCACATAAGTAGCCTGCTCTTTCCTTCATCTCCCTGGCTTTATAAGTCCAGGCTGTAGTATTACGTAGCTTATGTTCTTCACTGTCCTTGCTCTTGTATTTCCTCTTTACTTCACACTTATGCTTTACATCATGAATCTTCCCGCACCTAGAACAGCTTTTATACATTGATCTTCAGCTTCTGACCTACGTATATTAAGTCGTTCTTAAGTCCGTTTAGTTCCTGGATCTCTTTGTATCTAGCACCATTACCTAAGTATTTCTTAGCTAATCCCCAAAGAGTATCACCCTTTTTCACAACATAGGTTATTTGTTTATCTAGAGATTTACCGTAACCATTAAGCCCTGCAGCCTTGATGATATTAGGGAAGACTTGAAAAGCCTCGTCAACATCTATTTGATGCCCTTTAACCTCACCATGATTGGATTTTTGCCACATATGAAAACCACTCCATTTAAAGGGTGGCTTTGTATCTCGCCAAGCGGCGACCCATTTTGTATAAGCTTCTAGTCGATCTGTTTCGATGCGATTATTAAACCAATAGAGTGAAGCGTAAACACCAGCATAAAATTTCTTTGCTTCAAGAGTTTTGCAGAATCCGATTATGGCATCAGTAACTCCATTTTTCTTATCAGCTTGCCATTGTGTATTCTCAACATCGATATAGATTGGCATTTCAAATTTTCGACCTTTTAGGCAATTTTCGTACAGAAACTCCGCTTCTTCGACACCTTCCTGTTCATTCGCAGCACAGGAATAATAATAAACACCGACAGGCATATCAAAGCCTTTAGCCTGACCGTAAAAATCATCAAAGCATTCGTCTTTATTTTTGCTTCTGACATTTCCGTAGCCTGTATATCCGCCACGTAAAATAACAAACTCATAATTTTCTTTTTTCAAATCTGAAATAGCTAATCCTTTTTGCCATTTAGATATATCGGCTCCAATAAGTAGTGCCATAATATCACCACCAATTAACTAAATAAATTCTTGCAACCACTAAACAATCCGCAAGCTTCTAAACCTAAAGCAATGCCTATTACAGCACCTCTTAAGATTCCATAGCCTAAAGTAATGCCATAAATCATTATTCCGCCTATCAATCCAAGTGTGACATCTAAGAGCGGGATAAATCGTGTTTCCAGCCCCATTCTTTTCGCAACTTCGGCAAGCCCGATAATTATTGCGACCTGAACAATTGGAGTGAATAAATTAGTCATGAAATCATCTATACCCATGACTATTGGCTCATCAATTTCTTTTGTTTTCGGTTTTTGTCACTTTTTGACCAAACTACAAAACCCAAAATAGACGTGATTAGATTAATCACGTCAGAAGCTACTCTTGCATAATCATGAATCACAAATAAATCAAAACTTAGCCAATATATATTGCAAAATGTCCAAAACAAAAATGAGATTGGGATTTTCTTAATATTGAGTATCGTTGCGAAAATATTAAGAGATGAAAAGCCCCAGGATAGAGCAGTAATAAACAAATTATCCTCCATCAGTAAAGTACATAATATTCCACGATAATATAATAGCACGTAAAAACCCTTATTTTTTCGCATTTATGTGCCGTTTTGTCTCAACTTTCAATTAATCGTTTTTTTAATATCGTCGAGTATTCTATAGACCTGAGATCTGCTGTAATTTGAAGCCTTAACAATCCTGCTAATATTAAGCCTATCTACATATTTCATCTTGTAAATTTTATCAACATGATTCTTGCTGTTTCTAAGTTCTTGTTCTTTAAGGCTTAGCAATCTTTCTCTATCATCAAGAATTGATTTGATTTCAGACAATCTTTCATCAATTCTTTTTGATTCTTTAGCAACCAAATAATCATCGAACTTATTATTAATTTGATTGCCATTCTCCCCGATTTTATCCCAATTTGGGGACTTGGGCTGTGTTTTAGCAAACAGATATTCTTTTTCCTGTAGAATCTCATTAAATTTCTTTTGAGTATCAAGATATTTATTCTTAAATTCTTCATAGACCATATAGACCAGCATAATATCACCTCAAAATACTGAAAAATTAGTCTTTAATCACACGTTATCCACGTCTGTGTATAAACCGAAGCAATCATTGTAATAATCGTCAAATCCCAGTTTAAAACGCTTATATAATATTTTCACATACCGCCCAAGGTCTTCATCGGAATATTTCAGTGCTGGATCTTCACCTTCAATTAATCTGATAATCGATTCTGCAAAATTTTCTCTTGGTGTTTTATAAAACATATTTACCTCTTCAAATATCTTTCTTTTGCCTTTAAATGTGCCTAAAATCGTTTTTTTATGCTTGGGAATATAAATTCACATTTGAATTTTTCACCCGCTTTCTAGCCCGTTTTAGGGATCATTATTTAATCCGAGCAGTTCTTCGTACTTTTTGTAGTTATTTTCCAGCTGCTTCTTCCTCCTATCAGCTCCTATTACTTTAACTGGTATACACAACTTGCGGAGCCTACTGTACGTTCGTTCTTTCTTAACATCCGTTGGGTTTTGAAATTCTTTGGCTTTCAAATTCGTTGTTACTATGAGCGGTTTGCCACATCGATACCTGTTGTCAATGATATTTTGTACAGTCTCATTCATATATTCCGTGTCCCGCTCCGCTGCCAGATCATCGATTATCAGGAGGTCAAATTTATTCAGCCCATCAATGTATTGCTGCTTGCCTTGGTGCATACCGTGGATTGTGTTTATAAGCCTGGCAAAGTTTGTAACCATACATGGGTATCCTTGGTCTATCAGAGCATTTGCTATACATGCCGCTAGATAAGTCTTGCCGCTCCCTACATTCCCATAAAACATTAATCCCATTCTTTCCTTGAGCATTAAAGGGAAATTTTCGGCATATCTCTTAGCAACATTTGATACCTTGGGATTAGCATGATCGTCATTTTCAAAAGTCCAGCTTCTCATTTCTTCATCTGGGAATCCCATTGTTCTCAGTTCATTAATCATTCGCATCCGTTCTTGCCTTTCGAGTTCTGCCTCCTCAGCCTTTGCTTTTTCTTGAGCACACTTACAAAGACAGTATGGCTTTCTCTTTTCCCCAAACACCTCGACTAAACATTGTTTCCTGGTATTGCAGTTACCACACATTAACAAGCCTTCGTTGTCTATATAATCCTCAGCTTCTCTTTTGATTAAGCTTGAAGCCTTAGTTTCTATCGAATCTATGACTTTGTGAAATATCATCACAATCACTCCTTCAGTTAACTGAATATGTCGAAGTCCTCATAATCTTCTAAGTTATACGAAGGCGTGTCTTTTAAACGTTTCTTTTCATCAGGTTTGAGCGGGTAGAAGCTAGTCCAGCCACCAACAATTGAGTTTTGGACTATAGCAATTTTTTCCTCATCACTACTTGCAATTCTGTCTAATTCTTCGAGACTTAATTCTATTGCTCTGTTGCTAAGAGCAGCTTTCTTCCTCTTCCGAGTCTTTAAGTGTTCTTTAAGCTCATTTCTTAATTGCTGATTAGTCGTATATGAATCTATGATTTCATTAAATGTTTTAATGTTTTCTTTAATTGATTTTTCTTTTAAGGGTTCTGAAGAAGTGCTCGTTTTAGGCACTGTGGCTTTTTCTTTTTCTTTCTTACTTAAATTATTAGTACTTAAAGCATTTTTATTATTAGTACTTAAAGCATTTGTCCCTAACTTAGCCACCCCCTCGATTTCTTCACCCCTGGCTTTTGGGGTCTCAAAACCAGTAGGTGGGATTTCTGCCCCCTGGCTTTTTTCAAGTGTTTCTTTTTTGAATATATAGTTCATTTTGATGTAGTAGGCTTTTACTTTTTTGGTTTGAGGATCTACGATTCTTGCATCCTCAATTAACCCAAATTCGATTAATTGTTTTTTTACTTTCCTAACTCTCGGAATACTCCAATGTAAGCCTTTAGCAGTATAATCAGTTGTACATTTAGGTTGATTTGTCGCTTGCCATTTTGCTGTATAGTAGTAGAATGTATATAGAGCAATCAGTTCAGCTGGATTTTCCTGTTTCAGGAAAATGTCTAACGTTTGTTTTGTTAGAATTACTAAACTGTTTTCTATAAAGTTGTGCTGATTGTTCATTGTTACTCCTTAAAATTTTAAGATTTTTGAAATGCTATAGCACTTTTGAACTAATTTATCGTTTTATTGCTAAGTAAATTGTGTATTATTCCGATTTTTGTTTTTGGCATGCAAAATGTATTGACATTCATAATTCAGAAGTGATACAATGCGAGTTACAATTTAATTTGCTGCCGACTGTGATTTGGCTCCAAAATTAAATTTAATGTACATAATATTAAAATTCCTCTCTTTCTTTCGTTGTGGTGATTGAATGTTTAAGTGAGGGATTTTTTTTTGCATTCTTACTCATGCTATGAATTATATAACCCAAGAAAAGAAAATCAAAGACTTTTGAGCAGTTGACTATTTTTGTTTGTTTCGATAGAATTTGCTGTTGAATACTGTCGTATTCGTATAACATATCTAAAATCATAAATGTTGTTCCCACCATTGCCTCCAAATTTCAGTGGTGGGATTTTTATTGACTTTCGCTTCTTAGAAATTAAAATATAAGCAGATAAAAATTCATATTTTTGAATTTTTGTCGTTGACCAATTTAAAACCGCCCCCAGATTTTTTCTCATTTGCACCGCCGAGTTTTTGGATCTGGGGGGCACAAGAAGAAGCAAAAGTAGCACAGTTGGTCATAGCCAAATCATGGCAGCATTAAAAAAGTTAGCAGCGCTCATAACCCCTGAGCTCCTGCATCACAATATTAATAGCGGGTTTTAAATCTTCTCTTGTCATTTGTTGTGACGAGATTAGTCTTTCGTAGTGTTTTAAGAGAATATATAATTCTTGTATTCTTTCTTTGGTTGGTGGTTTCATTTTAATCTTTCCTTATTCTTAATTCGTTTTTGCGAATTGAGTAGGTGGCTTATACATTTATCACAAAAGATCGAGTTTTTATATTTAACCAGCCTTTCTTTTTTTCTGCAAAGCTGGCACCGACTTTTTGAATCAAAATGGTAAATTATCGTCTTCATCTATGGTTTGTGAATCTTGTCTTTTATTCGAACCGCAAAAATGGATCTCCAATAGTTTTAATTCAGTCGAATATTTTTTGGTACCAGTTAGCTCCTCATAACAATTTGTTATTAACTTCCCTTCTACAATTGCCATATCACCTTTTTTAAAATAATTGCATACAAATTCAGCGTGTTTATTAAATGCTATACAGTTTAGGAAGCATTTATTTTCTACTGTTTTAAGTTTTTCCGACCAAGCTATAGTAAATCTCACATAAGCAATATTATTAGATGAGTGGTTCAGTTCTGGATCTTTTGTAAATCTTCCTTGCAATGAAACATGATTGATCATTGGCGGTTAGCCCCCTTTCTGCATTATTTTATTTATCAGTTCCGAAGCTTTTCTAATTGATAAGTCCTCTATTCTGTCAATGTTATTTGCTTGCAATAATTTTGTGAGCAGATCCCCTTTATAGTTTTTTAAAAGTACTTCGATTTGTTTAGGTGTGGCTTTCCTTTCGGTTACATTAATCGCTCGGCTGTCATTCCCATCAGTGTCTTCATCTGTTGACATACCAAGAAAAGCTCCTAAAGCATATCTTTTTCTATAAGTTATTTCCGCCCCTTCAGCTTGAAGATCTGTATTATTTGATAGCTGAAAAGGATAGGTGTCTGTTTCTATAACATGACCGCTTTTGTGAATCAGAACGCACTTGACACCAGTTCGCCCATTTTCATCCGTCCCGATCGGCTGCATAAGAGCAAAATTGTTGTTCTCTTTAGTTTTGCTTAAAATATCATCCAAAGGAACGTAATTAAATGATGTTATCCCACCTTTTTTAGTTGGGTAGTTTACCGATTTTGTTTTTTCAAGTCCTGATATGCTGTTGACCAGCTCAATTAGATCCTTGGCAACTTCTGGATTAATATTCTCGAATCCTTTCATTTTCCGTTCCCTCAATGAAACAGATAATAATAATCTTTGTTATATCGTTTACAGAGATTATCAATATCGTAGATTGCCCAGTCTCTTTTACCTAAAAGTTTTCGTTGTACTGTCGTAGGAGAGCAATTTAAGAAAAAAGACAAACTAATGACTGAATCCCCATGCTTTTTCATTTCAAGACGCAGGTTCGGAAACATTTTTCCTTCCATATTTATCCACCAACCTTACAAGATATTATACTGAAATACCAAAGAATGTCCAGATATTTGGTATTGGATAGCTAATAAATCGCTGTTATTTTTCATCGTTCTCTTGTGAATCTTCTTTTGGTTTCCCCAGATATTCATACACTTTCGCTTCTGAAATATGGTACGTGTACTTGCTGCCATTAATACGGAATGCAACTCCAAAAGGCAAAAGGCCACGTTGCAAGCCGATTCTTACAAATTGAGGGGATTTATTTAAAAGCTTTGCACACTCTGTGACTTTCATAATGTTTTTACCTCTTTCTAAATAATTTTTAGTTTTTACACGCATAATATAACAAGTTATTTTTTCTAAAACAACCCCAAAAAAGCGTAAAATAATTATTGCAAGATAATTGTATATTACGTATAATAACTCTCGTAACCCAAGAGAAACGGAGATGATTGCAAAAGTGCATTCGGGAGAAATCATAAAAAAATTACGCCAGATGAACAATCTAACCCAGGAAGATTTTGCTGAAGTATTAGGCGTAAAAAAAAGCAGCATTCAGAAGTATGAATCAGGAGCGGTTTCCAATCTTAAAATGCATACTATCCGCACAATATGTGAAGAGTTTGAAATTTCACCTTATGTGTTGGTGTTTCCTGAAAGTATTACAACCGAAGAAATAGCATTAAGGTTTCATATTAAGGAGGAAGATATGAAACATGTTTTTGGTTTAAATCAAACAGGTTTAAGAAAAGTTTTGGATTATGCGAAAGATTTATACGATAGTGGAAATTACGGAAGATAGGAAGGATTTAAATTGGCTGTACAAAAGAGAAGAAAACGAACTCGCGGAAATGGTGAAGGGAGCATTGTTTCTTTAGGCGGAAAAAGAAAAAGACCATACGCTGTTAGATTAACAGTCGGATGGACTAAGGAAGGGAAGCAGAAATTCAAGTATCTCAGTTATCACGAAAAAATAGGCGAAGCTAAAAATGCTTTGCGTGAATACCTGGTGAATCCTTATAATTTGGAAACTCAAACTTTGAAGACTGTATTTGAAGCTTGGATGGAAAAAGCGGATCTCAAAGAGGGAACTGCGTATAATCACAATAATTCTTTTAAAAAGTTAGAGCATCTACACAATAAAGAAATCAACAAAATTACTTTAAAGGAGTTAGAACAAACTTTAGAAAACTATAAACCTACTGTACAAAAGACTATTAGGAAAACTTTAAGGAATTGCTTTAAATATGCATTGAAACATGATTATGTCACTAAAGATATTACCCAGCATTTAGAGGTTGACAAACATACCAATGTCAAAGACATTAATATTTTCACGGTTGAGGAAATTAACGAACTTTGGGACAACGTGGGGTCATCATATTATGATGATATCCCTCTTATCCTGCTTTACACTGGATTACGTATTTCAGAGCTCTTTAATCTTAAAACTAGTGAAGTAGATTTAGAGAATGAAGTTTTTAATATAACCGATTCTAAAACCAAGAATGGTATTCGTGTTTTACCAATACACAAAAAAATCGTGCCCCTCATAAAGAAAAGGCACAATCCCGATAATATATATTTAATCGTAAACAAGAATAATAATCAAGTAGATTATACTAATTTTATTAAATATCACTGGAAAGTAAATCATACTCGACATGAAGCTCGCCATACTTTCGTTTCTTATTTGACTAAATGTGTTGATGATAGAGTATCTATTAAACAAATTGTTGGCCATAGTAAAAAAGACATAACGGATCATTATACTCACCGATCCATTGAAGAAGTATGCGAAGCGATTAATAGACTTGAATATAAATAAAGGCACGGTCTCCCGTGCCTTTTTTTATAGAAGAAAAAAAATGTTTAAAAAGTGACTATTCCCATTTCTAAATAATCACATCCTAATGATATTCATTGAAAAACAAAAGTCAATTCCATATAATTCCAATAGCGTGATTCGTAAAGTACGGGTTTGTTACTTCTTTATCCGCTTTGTTTAAACGGAGAATTGAGGTGATAAACATGCTTACTAAGGTTATGGAGATACTTGGTATCATCCTAGCTATTTTACAGATAATCAACTTTTCAATTGATGTCTTAAATAAAATAAGCAACCGTACGACTAATACGGTTGTTTATACTTTAATCTAAAAACAACAACCCGTATGAACGAGTTACGCTACTATTATATTCATTGAAAAACAAAAGTCAATCCATATAATTCCTTTTGCGTACCTTGGTTTATGCGGGTCTATTACCATACTTCTAACGAAGGAGGTGATAGTTTATGTTTGATATTTGGTTTTTAATTCTAAACATATTTTCTTTGGTCCTTAGAATTTATGAACTTAAAAGAAAACAACCGCGTTACAGCGCGGTCATAATAATTATCATATACAAATGACCCGTTTTTCAGGGTACGCTATTATTATATGCAATGAAAAATAAAAAGCAACCGTGCTGATTACACGGTTGTTGTTATTATAATACATTGTTGATAACGACCCGTCTTTTGGGTCACGCACTAATTATATTCAACAAGAAATAAAAAAGCAACCGTGCTAGTCACACGGTTATTATTGAATATTACATTTAAAGATAATGGCCTGTGCAATAGCCACGCTATTATTATATTCAACGAAAGCCAAAAAAATCAACCGCACCAAGAATGTGGTTGTTATTATAATCAACTTATAGTAATAAACCCGTAAAACGGATCACGCACTAATTATATTCATTGAAAAACAAAAGTCAAATCCATATAATGCCTGTTGCGTGGTTCGAGAGTGCGGGTTCATCTCTTTATCTGACTTTCTTAGTCAGGAATTGAGGTGATGAAAATGTTCGACAAAAAATTGAAAATATTGCAATTTATATTGCTTATTCTTCAAATAATATCTGCTTTTATTCAGATAAAACAAAAGTTGAACTACCGTACTATGAATACGGAAGTTCATTACTTTAACAACATAATTTAAAGATGAACCCGTGCTCGGATCACGCTAGCATTATATTCAATGAAAAATAAAAAATCAACTACCCTATCAATGTATTTGTATATTGTAGTGTATATTACGGCAGTTGTTTTTGCCTATTTTTCACTAACCTAAATTGCTTTGGAATGCGGGTTCACTTGATACACTTACCCTCGAAAAAATCCTTCTTAGATTAATGCCCACGTTGATTTATTGCGCTTTATTTGTTATTTGTATATTACTTGTGTATTACATATTAAATTGATATTAAACGATGGTCAGGCTTTCATCTGGTATTTACTGCTTATCATCATAAAGCCCCTAAAACATACGCTTCAATTGCAGCAGCTGTTAAAATCAAGATTGGGACTGTATACCAAATATATATTGGCTTTTGTTTTTCTATTGTGTGATAAGTGCTGGCAGTTGCCACAGCAGAAGCCGAAATCAATTCCAATGTGACAAAAAACAAACTTAAAAACTTGTTTGGGAAATAAATATACAGTTTATATAAGATCCCAAAAGTAAATGCTGTTCTTACAGTCCAGAGCGTCCCTAAAATACCTGCTGTCCAATAATTTGCAAAGTATGCAAGAAATAAGACAGCAAAATTATTTGATAAAAGCCACAAAAGATTTTGCCAATAATTTGTAAAAAAGCTTTTAGTTGCTATAGAAACAAATCCCATAGATATTGTCGTTGTATTATTATGATGAAAAATCCCAGACAATAATCCACACAATATAAGTATTATTTCACATGGGATTACTATTTTACATACTTTTTTCAAATTTTATCACAATCATTTTCGTGTTTATATATGATTATTAATGCAAAAACAGAGAATATTAATACGAGCCATATCGTTATTACACTCAAAAAGCCCATACATTTAGATAAAAATAATAATGCACTTGATGACGCCATTCCTACAAAACATAAATGTTTTTTTAGTCTTAAAGTAGACATCCCATCATTTTCTTTATTTATGGCACGTTTTAGAATTAAAATATTAACAATTAATCCTAAGCCTTCAAAAAATAAAAAAGAGAATGAAGGAATTACATTATCAATCTGGAAAACAAAAGGTTCAAAAAACATAGAATATAAGATACCTAAAAATGCAAAACCAAACACCACAAGACCGATGATTAAAAATATAGTTGAAATAACATTAATTATTTTTAATTCGGTTTCTGATAACTCTCTAGTTTTTAACAATTTCTCCAAGAACCCAATAAGGAATTCTTGGAGATGTTTTTTGAAATTCATCCTAAAGCAGCACCAGCAAGTAGCCCTATCCCAAAAGTTGCCAATGCCCCACCTATTAATGCTCCAGCGCCTACTGCAGCTTCTGTTGCCGCTGCCGCGGCAGCGACTTCACCAGCACCACCTAAAGTAGCACCTACAGCTGCTGCACCTGGTAATGAAGTTACTGCTGCTCCTGTCACAACTGCGGCTCCACCAATTGCGTTTGCCGCACCTGCAGCACTAGCCCCTGCGGCTGCAGCACCTGCCCCAATAGATCCTGCCGCTGCACCAGCTGCAACTCCATCCACTACTGCTTTAACACCAACTGCTACGGCATTACAATTTAATCCGTAACCGCCATTGCTAAAACTAAACTGCTCTCCAGTGCCATAACTAACTATTTTTTTCCCATTTTTAGATACTTCAAATTTCTTATCTGCTAATGAATAAGAAATATCTTCTCCATTATAAGAACACTTTGATGAGTAATTGTTTAGCATTTTAGACTTTGGCAACTGGCATCCTACCATAAATAATGAAAAAGCCAGACAAGTTGCTGTTGCAATGTGACCATATACCTTGGATATCATTTACACCCTCCATATTTTAAAACTGATTTTGGTATACAAACGAATATGATAACCAAATTGAAAAGTATTGCAACATCTCTCACAAACAAACGAGAATATTTGCGATAATTTTGGCTATTATTGACTAATAGTAGGTTGCATTTCTTTTGCTTGTAAATATAATAGAGTTTGTGAGTGCTTGCGTTTTAGTCCGTTTTGCTTGCTGATTACAATTACAATTTTTTTATCCAAATGTTTACTAAAAAGCGACCTCTTCGGGGGTTGCCTTTTATTTTATTTTAAATATAATAATAGCAGTAAGGACTTTTCGAACTAGTCTTTATGGTTAATAATTATATTTACTATAGAATTGACAGCTTCGATTTTAATATCTGGCTGTTGTTTTTTTTTACATTCTGAATATAATAGTAGCAGTAAGGACTTTTGCGCTAGTCTTTATGGATTTTGATGTTGATTGAGATTTCAATTTTAGATGATTGAGATCTCTTTTTTAATAAACAACGTAAAATCCATTTAAGTACTAAGAGCATTAAACCTTTCAAGGCATCACCCCCAGACAGCAACAAATTTAAAATTCGTCCCATCGGAGCAATACCATAAAGACTTGTCCCTACTGCTAATAGATATTAAAATGATTCTTTAATTGGAAATCAATCCTGGGCTTGTTTTGGCTCAGGGTTGTTTTCTATTTTGCTGATTAGTTTATTAGCTGCATAGCCTCCCATAACACTTGCAAATCCACTTATCAGAGTTTCGAAAATAGAACCTGTTTTTTCAAAAAATTTTTCGAGGAAGTTCCTTCTCTTATTTTCGGTTATAGACTCTATTTTCCCAATCCCCAGAGATTCTATTTTGTCTTTAATTTTAGACGAAAAAGTTTCAATTTCATCGTCTGAGATCTTTCTCTTAACTGTCAAGCAAATAATAAAATTTGTTTCAAAATTTGTAGCCATCGATTGTTTGTTGTTTTTGCTCTTAATTAAAAATAATCCAATGAATAAAATTAAAATTAGTATAAGCATTATTTTTTTGAATAAATAAAAGTTTATTTTATCCCCCTCTTGAATTATTTTTTGCTTCTTGGTAAGTTACCAGTGATGATATCGTATTTGATTGGAGCAAAAACTAAAAATGTCTGAAATTTACTTAGAAATTCTAATAGTATGTTTGTTATCAATAGACATTATTGTTTCTCTTATAATGATTAAGCAAAATGAAAAGAAGAATGAGAAAAATAAGGGACTAATTAAATAATTAATTTTGATTGATACCGCGACTGTTAAGATATACTTTCGAAAGCACAGCGTAACCAGCCAGATCCGTAATCGTATCAATTAACCTTTCATCCGTTTCACCGTCTTTCCCACCTTTTAAAATGATTTGTTTAAGCCTGTTTAGTTTATCTTCTATCAACACCAGCGAAAAAAGATGCTAAAGTCAAAGTTTTCATCATCGTTCCACACATTTAGCCCTCTAAATTAAAAAATAAAGACCAGGCATAAGCCTGATCTTTATTTGCATTTAAATATTTATATAATCCCTAATAGCGTGATTCGTAAGGTACGGGTTCATTTCTCCATTCTAACTTTTGAGTTAGAGAAAGGAGGGATGATTATGAGTTCCAAAACTTTGATTCAGATATTGACGATTATTTTATTAATCTTTCAAATATTAAATCAAATAGAAGGCTACCGTACTCGCAATACGGTAGTAATCTTTAAAATACTTAAACTACATTAAAAGATGAACCCGTCTAACGGATTACGCTATTATTATAAAACCCTAATAATGACCCGTGCGGGACTACGCTATTATTATATTCATGAAAAATAAAAAGTCAACTCACTGTATCTACAGTTAAAGAAGTCCGCCCACCATATGCATTACCACCTATGTTATCCGCTGAATTCCCAGTGTAGTAATATAAATAAATGACGTCGTTCTCTGATACATTCGCTAATTGCGGTGATATTGTAATGCTTTCTGAATCCCCGATTTGGAGATTATCCCAACCCCAAGCCAGTGTATTGGCAGCAGAATAGCTATTTTTCACAATTCTTACATGCCTATTCCCAGCAGTGGTTACCGCTTCAAGTGCCATTTGCCCAGAAACTAAAATTTGATTAATGCCAGAGCCTATCTTTATTCCCCCATCTTGTGTTGTTGTTAGTCTCCCATCATCTGTTGAGGTTTCAAGATCCAATGGAATTATTGTATAAGTATTAACCGATAAATTTGTTATAGCTGCACTTAAACTTCGTGTCATTACACTTCTTGTAATATTAACTCCATTTACCTCAACGCTTTTTTCATCTTGAGGGAAGCAATTGAACCCAGTTGAGCTTAGTAATCTATCAAAATAGATTATTGGCATGCCTCGGCTGAGCGTTAAGTTATAAGTAGTAGAGCCGAATTTATCTGTTACTAATACCTGGACATCCCACTCATAGTTATTATCTAAAGTTAAAACTGACGTAACATCGTCTTGTAAAGTAACATAGCTACCATAACTTGAATCAGTTACTTTTTTGTATCTACACTTAATTGTAATCGTATTTTTGTTGTCAAGGCTAGAATATTCAGCATTAACAGTGATATCACTTTCTGAGTAGAAATTATGCTGCCTTTGTAAAGTTATAATTGCAGTTGGGAGAATCCAATCGAGCATTGTTACATTGAGGTTTTTAGAAGCTGTCAATCCTCGACTATCAGTGACTGTAAATGTAGCTGTAACGTCTGTTGCACTGTCAATAACAACATTGCTGACCGTTGCTGTAGATCCGCTTAAAGTCATTGTGTAGTTATTTGCATTTACTGTCACTTTACAACTTGAAATTGTTGCTGATTTATTACCAGTCAATGAGGATGCTGTGAAAAGTACTGTGCTTTGATTTCTAATGATTAATTGATTATTCCCTGTTATTGCTGTACAAGTTGTGTTTGTATCGGCATAAGAAAGCGTCCCTATGCTTGGCAAACAGTCATTTTGATTGATTGTATAAGTTCCGCCAGTTTTAGTATTTACCTGGCTTCCATAGGTTACTTTAACCTTGTAAGTACCGCTCCTGGCATTAGGAATACTTGCATAGAATCTATTTACGACAACTGAGCCATTATAACCGCTTATAGAGGTTTTAGTGGTGGTATCATTGCTTATTTGGCTGTTATCCGCTCCCAGGATATTTACTGTAATGTTCCGACCTAAAGGATTATAAAATCCTAAAGTTAATTTGCTGCCAATAGTCAGATTTGGCATGCTATTACAATATGGATATGCATAAGTCGAAACGCTCAAAGCGGAGCTATCAGTTGTTAATTGTGAATCCTTACGTCTTACCCTGGTTTTAACGTTATAAGTTGTATTTGCTGTCAAACCATTTACAGTATAGGAGCCCGACGTACCATCGGAAACGTTTATTCCTGTCCAGCTTGAACCGTTATTAGTCGAATACCAGATATAATCAATCGTGCTATCACTCGACCAGTTCATAATGATTGAAGTTTCAGTCTTATCATTCAAGGATTGGTTGACGGTTGCATAACGAGGGATTTTATCAAGGGTGACGGTGGCTGTTCCGTTACCATACATAACATTTCCGCCAACTGTGGCGCTTATGGTTGTAGACTTAGAGCCATCGGCATTATGAGGCACTGTATATGATTTTGTGAGAAGTGTTAAGCTTGCTCCAGGCTTTAATGTAAAACTTGTTGAGCTTACACTTTGAGTTGTGCCATTTACTGTTGCACTGGCTGTATAAGTACCATAAGTATTAGCAGTTGAGCTTGATGATTTTGAAGCAATAATATTTACTGTAACTGTAGATGTATTTGCTGTTGAGCCATTGCTTGTAGAACTCCATTTACAAGTGAAAGTAATATAAGAACTGGTTGATCCAGTTCTTGTTAGATTAAAACTACCTGATGCCATTTAATTTCACCTCAAATAACGTATTGATTTTTTACCAGTTTTTTAGCAAAAAAAATTGTTCCCCCCTCATACCCCCCTCCACAATCCAGATAGAAAGTAAAGAAACTAGACTATACTGTACTGTACTATACTATACTATACTGTGTCGACATTTCCAGTAAATTCCAGCTTCATTTGCGGGGTGCGATTTTGTGCATTCCTACAAAAATTAAGCTGACTATGAAATTGCAGTTTATTTATTTTTGGTTGTGCATTATAATTCAATAAAATATAGCTAAAGGAGTGTACATGGCTCAAAGACGTATGATTTCAAAACACATCTATGATTCTGATAAATTTTTAGATTTACCACATTCTACTCAGAATTTATATACACATTTAATAATAAGAGCTGATGATGACGGATTTGTTGGGAATGTTAAAAGAATATTGTTAATGATCCAATGTTCAGAAATAGATTTGAAACTTTTAATCAGTTCTGGATATGTGATCCCATTTGAAACAGGTGTTTGTGTTATAGCAGACTGGCAGCAATTCAATAAAGTTCAAAAATCCAGACATGTCCCAACAATGTATTTAGACGAACGAGCTTGTTTGCGAATGGATGCGAATAAAAGATATATAGTGCCTGTAAACAAACATTAACTAGAAGCTACAGACACCAAACCTATCCCGTCCGATGTAATATTCCCACTACCATCATCCAAAGTAATCGGAATGAATCTTAGTTTGTTACAAAGTGTTATTTCTTCTTCGACAACCGACTTTTTCATGTGAAATTCATCTTTATCAACCCAATAAAGCTTATTTCCCAATCGGTCATACCCTGCAAATCCGACTTGATTATTTATAACAATGTATGAATGGTCTACACCATACATTTTTAATCCGCTTTTATTAAGTTCTGCAATTAAATTATTAGCTTCATCATAAACTTCTAATTGCCCATATTCATTCAAATTTGAGCCTAATTTTAATGTTCCACCTTTTATTAAATTTGCAGTGAGATTTATAACATTGATTGCTTGCATGTTTAATGTTCCGTCAATAGTCCATGCAGAATTAAATGTTCCGTTTATACCATTTTGAGAGAATGCAATTCCGCCATTGTTTATCATGATTACATTTCTAGCTTCTTCTTTCGGCAGCGTATCGACTACCAATATTTTGTCACCGTCATAGATTACATAAGAATCACCAAGCGATTCCCAAATCTTATCGGTTGCTGCTTGCAATTCAGCACTTAATATTACTTGAATTGTAGCGTTATTTTCTTCGAGTTGTTGTTGCGTTGAGCTTGTTATGCCACTTACTAAGTTTGATAGTTTCTGTTGGAAGTTACCGAATTCTAGCTCTGTATATTGTTTTAAAATGCAATCGTAATCATAAGCAATTAAATGTGTAATCAGATTTATCCCTAATCTTTCATCGATTACCGCTATTGTGTCCCCAACATCGCTGATTTTCTCAAGATTAGCTTTTAAAGTGTAATTGACTTTAGGAACACAATTTCCCTCAAGATAATTCTGAGCTTGTATTCTCAAATCTTCAATTAATGCTTCGTTATATGCATCTTCTGTTTCATAATCTTCCTCCTCTATATCCTGAGAGAATGAAACAGTTTTAGTGTAAGGAAGAGCGTACTGTGTGTCGCTATATAAATATTGTTCTGGTAGTAACAATCCATCTTTACCAACTGGCATTAATTTAGTGACAACATCATCCCAATTTTCCTCGCAAGTTATTTCTTTTAAATTCTTTGCGTATCTGACTGTAACTCCGTTATCTTGCCCAATGCTGTTTAGGATTTGAATGTTGAAATTGTCTCTGACTAAATGCCCTCCCCAACGCTCTAAAACCGTCGAAATCGCCTCATAGAGTGATTTTCTTACACATCTAAATGACTTTATTGTCTGGACATCAGAAAGCGTTGTGAAGGGACTTAAGTTGTCTGTTGCCATATTCAAATGATCCAATGCATCGTTACAATTTTTCTCCACAACGTAACTATCAGCAATTAAATAATTTTCGCTATCATAGAAAACATGATAGCACCTTGTTTTTATTTTAAATCTTGTCTTTTCCACGTTCCCAACCCGAAATGCTTGATCGCCCTGGGGAGTGTCGGCAACTACAATGTTGCCTTCAACCAAATTATCTACATAATCTAAATTTGTTTCGAGATCTAAATAAAAAGAACCATTGTCCTCTTTATGGACTTTGGCTCTTAATGGATTTATAACTAAATCACCATTTGACGAAAAACTTGTATCAGTTATTCCAAATAATCTTATCATCTTGTTAGCATCCCATCTTGAATTAAATTTTAATTTTCAATAGAATCTGACAAGCAAGAATTAGTCCGTAAATGGCGGTTAGTCACTCCAATCTGAAGGAGTGATGCTTATGAATATAGATTTACTATTAATATTATTTATTTTTATAGTTTTCTATAAAAGCATAAAAAAATAACCGCTACTTGTGAAGAAGTAAGCGATTATATATAAAAATTACTAAATCACAAAAGGACTAACCGCCAAAAGCGGGATTCTTGCTATTATTATATTCAGCAAAAATAAAAAGTCAAATCGGAAATGTTATTTATCATTTCCGACTATTTCTTGATATTGTTCCTCAGAATCTGACAAGCAAGAATTGTCCGAAAAGGGCGGTTGGTCACTCCTCAAAAGTGAGGTGATGACTTGTGAATGAAGATTTACTTTTATTATTTTTAATATTAATAGTAATATTTTTAATCATAAAAAAATAACCGCATCTGTTCGAAAGATTGCGGTTATAAACTAGCAATTTCGATAGGACCAACCGCTCAATGCGGGATTCTTGCTATTATTATATAAATCAAAAATAAAAAATCAAATCAGCGAGGGCTATTTTTCTTAATTAGGGGTTAAGAGATGGATTCTATGAGCTTTTGCCCTCGCCTTATCGGGAATGTTATTTAGCATCCCCGACTATTTCTTTATATTGTTCCTCAGTGATTATGCCTTTTTCTTTAGCAATCTCCACTTGTTTCTCATTCCAAAGCCCACGATCAAAGTTCTTTTTAATTAATTCGAAATTCATATATATTCCTCCAAATTATTGAAATAAATTTTAATTTTTAATATTATCCCGAAAGCGTAACTTGGAAGTACGGGTTTATTACTTCAATCTAGCTTTTTAGCTAGGGAATGAGGTGATAATATGCTAGATTTGTTACTTAAAATCTTGGAAATTATAAATTTAATATTCCAAATAAAAAAGAACAAAAATAGCAACCGTGCTGAGAACACGGTTGTTTATATAATTATTATTGAATAAAGTATAAACCCGTAAACGAGTTACGCTGTTATTATATTTATAGAAAATAAAAAATCAACTACATATTTAAAACATTTTGAAATTCCAAAGCTGCAGCTATTCTTTCTTCTGCTGAGACTTCTGGCTCAGGGGCGGGTGCGTTTCTAATATCCTCAATCTGTTTAATCGCTTCTTCATCACTTACTGAAACGTCAATCCCCATTTGGGACTTAATAGCTGCTAAGTTTTGAATAGCAAACATTACTTGCCCTGCCTCGTCTGTCTCTATGATATGAGTAAAAGCTTCAACTGCGGGATAGTCTTTTTTGACCCTTTCAGGCGTTGCTAATTCTCCATTAGGGAACATATAAGTTTTTGAACCATCGTATTTTTCAATTTTAATCATTTTAAATCTCCTTATTAATTTATTGTGGCATCTTTAATTTTTATATAACCCGTTATAGGGGCTGTGGTTGTTATCATTTGCATTGAATCAGAAGTGGCTTCATCTGACATACTGCCAAGCTTATATTTAGTGCCTGGATAGACTTGTACTTGATTATTGATGTAGTATGCATCAACTGCCGCTGAATAACTACTACCATATCCACCACCAAATAAAGCATAATCGCCTACTGTTGTGGCTGCTAAACTATTTCTACCAACACCTAATGCTGTTGGTGTCGAACGTGTTAAGTTTGAGTCATATGCGTCTACTGTTGGTAGGTGGTCACTATTACCATATCCGCCACCAAATAAAGCGTAATTGCCTAATGTAGTTGCTGACAGGAATGTCCTTCTGACACTTAATGCTGTTGGTGTCGAACGTGTTAAGTTTGAGTCATATGCATCAACCGTAGAGAAGTTAGTAGAACTATCATACCCACCACCAAATAAAGCATAGTCACCGACTGTTGTGGCTGCTAATCCATATCTACTCATGCTTAATCGTGTTGGTGTAGTCCTTGTTAAATTAACATCATAAGCGTCAACAATGTCAATCGAAAGATCAGTACTCATATATCTGTCCTCCTGCAAAAAGTGCATAATTACCAACAGTTGCAGCTGCTAAATTTGCCCTTTCGAAACTTAATGATGTTGGTGTTGATCTTATTAAATTTGTATTGTATGCATCGACAGTCGAATAATAAACAGAAGAATAATTATATCCACCACCAAATAAAGCATAACCACCTACTGTTGTGGCTGCAAGATTTGCCCTTGCAACACTTAAAGATGTTGGTGTCGAACGTGTTAAGCTTGTGTTGTATGCATCTACTGTTGATGAAATGCTTTCATTAACCCCCCCACCAAATAAAGCATAATTCTCCACTGTTGTGGCTGCTAAATAATGCCTATATGCACTTAATGATGTTGGTGTTGACCATGTTAAATTTGTATCATATGCATCAACTGCCGATGCATAACCACTAGCACCCCCACCACCAAATAAAGCATAATCGCCTACTGTTGTGGCTGCAAGATTTGCCCTTGCAACACTTAAGTCAGCGGTTCTCATTCCCACTAAAGCATAAACATTATTAAACATAACGGTAGCATAGCCACTACCACCGCCACCTTTTCTTGAGATTATTGCCTGTGCCATTATCTCACCACCTTTAATTGAATTGGAATGTCAATTTCGGGCAGTCCCTCAAAGCAAGTAGCGGTTATAGATCCGTCTGCTGTTTCAATCTTAGAAACCGACATCCATGCTTCGATTTGAGAAATGGCAGTTGATGTTGATTGGTCTAAAACTACATCAACAATAGGAGTATCAGTTGCTAATATCCCTGTAATTGAAACTGTTTGAGTATAAGGTGCTGCAGATCCGCTCCAACCACTTGATAATAAAGTTGCAGTATATAAAGTCGTAGTTGCTTTAGTACTTAATAATGCGTCATCCTCGGTTTTAGTATAGTAATTTACTAAATCATCCGAGGTATTAGTAATAAAAATGCCGTCATTCGTGAAATCTGACAGCTTTGTTGGTTTATTTTCTAATTCATTATAATCAGTTGTTCCTGGAGCACCTTTAAGCATTAATACTTGAACATTCGGATTTTTAACAAATTTATCGCTCATTATTTTCTCACCCCTTTAAAAAGTCATATCTTTTTCTATCTTTAAAACCCCTTTGCGGATCGTGAATACATCTTGATTAATTCCAATTTGGAAATCATAGAAGTAGTTCCCAGGCTCAATGGTTTTAGTGTCTATTGGAGCAACTCTAATTCTATATGTCACAGATTTTTCATCTGATTCTACTATTTCGATTCCGTTATTTAATGATTTCTGAAATATATATACATAATCATCATAATTTTTTTTGCACGAAAAATAGGCAGTATCTAGTTCCTGAACATCTTCGTCAAACTCAACTTTTAATGCAAATGCTAAAGTATCGCCACGAACCATTTTCACGTTTGTATTAGCCATGAAATCCCTCCTTTATATCCACCTGGAGTAGTTTTCAACCTCAAATTCTTCTACATCTCCCGTCCAACTAATTTCGTTTTTACCTACATTTAAAACAAAGTTTTCATAGTCTCCAGTGACTAATCTATTTTTAAGTGTTCCGTCCTTATATGCTTCAAGCTGCCCCGAATCAATAGTTATATATTCTTCATCACCCAATTGGATCACGAATATTTGGACATCATTAAGGCTTAAATTGATTGTTCCGCTCCCATAGATAGTCATAATCGGTTTTGATAGATAATTTCCGTTGTTTCTAATCGTGAAGCTGCCCTCTCCATCGTCTCTTAAGCTAAGATTCAGAGTAAAATTCATTGCTGTATTTGCAGCAATGTAAAAATATAAATAGTTATAAGTTTTAATTTCGTTTAATGTAGTTGAAATTGTGAGCGTTGTATTGTTTTGTAATGTTACATATTTACCGCCAAACGAATTAGCATTTGACGGGCTATCATATACAAGCCTTAATGAGCAAGCACTAACCGACGTTCCGCTCCCCAAGGCACTCAAAGTATAACTGCCTGGATTTAACACAACCGTGTTAATTGGCAAATAAAATTCTGTAGCTGCTGTACCCGTTCCGCTTATATTAATGCTGCCATTACTTGCTGTGAGCGTTATTCCATTTATCGTTCTTGTATAATCATTAAAACTTAATAATTGATTATTAACAGTATAAGTTTTCATTGTTTCTATACTGGAATATTTAAAAGGCTGTACGTGCATTGTTACAGTAGCAGTCCTAAATCTTATTAATCTCTCAAAATCTATTTGATTTAATATCTGATAGTTATAATATTTATCAGGTTCGTTGGAAAAAGTAACAGTTCCTTCGCTATTAAAGAATGCAATTATGTCATCTATATCGAAATCATAAGATAATCCAATATCAAATGATTTATCATAAGCTGAAAACCCAAGTTTAGTAACAATATCACCGTCACGACCATCTATTTCTTCAATTTGAGTTCGGATCTGAGGTTTTACCACAGGTGGTAGAGACTGAATTATTAATCCTTGAAGTTCGCTGCTGCTTTTCCCGTTTAAAATGATTTCATTTAGCACTTTACCACCTCCTAGCTATAAATTGCTCTTGCTACTGTTTTTTCAACAAATTTACCCATCGTCTCATCGTCCATTTCAATGGTCATTTCACTTAGAGCCTGTTTAAATGAATCAACGAGCATATTATATTCATATTGAGCATTTCTATTTGATAAGTTTTCGTTTAATGTTCTATTTAAGTTAAGCCCAGCCAATAATGAATTTTGCAATTGAGCAGCTACTAATTTAATCCACTTGGTATTCTTTTCAAGAGGGACAATCGCTTCTGCTCCGTCCTCACCAGCGATTACTGTACGTGGGCCATCGTCTAAAACACCACCACGAGCAAGCCTTGGGAATTTAACATCGCCAAGTTCACCTATACTTACACCTGGTATAAGATTAATTAATCTGATTGCTCCATTGATTAATCCAATAGCTTTGTTAATTGTTTTTTCAATCATAGAAATAACACCATTGATTCCGCTTTTTACTGCTCCACCGATTGCATCACCAATTTTTGTTCCAAGATCACTAAATTTCTTTTTGATAGTGTCCCATAAATCACCAAAGAATTTTCCCCATCCTGAGAAAACATTTTTGACTGCATCCCAGGCATCTGTAAATTTATCTTTGAAATAATCTTTGACTTTGCTAAACACTTCTTTGACTTTGCCCCAAATATCTTGGAAAAAGCCAGCCCATTTATTAAGTATTTCTTTGATTGCATCCCAAGCATCTGTAAATTTGTCTTTGAAATAGTCTTTAACTTTACTGAATACTTCTTTGACTTTATTCCAAATATCTTGGAAGAAAGCTTGCCATTTATTAAGTATTTCTTTGATTTTATTCCAAGCGTCAGTAAACCATTTTTTGAATTGTTCAGGTACTTTATTCCAAATTTCTTTAATTTTATCCCACAATTCAGAAAAGAGTTTAGATAATGGTTCGCTTAAACCACCTAAAAATGCATTTACAATCGTAGGCAACTCTTTTATCAATTCCCCTACTATTACAGGAATGGCTTGCACAAGTGCCATAAATAACTGTATTGCGCCATTTAACAATATTGGTATATTTTGTATCAATACAGTTACAATACTTGTTACAATAGTTGGTATCATTGGAACTAAAGCTTTGATAATTTCAGGTATTGCGTCGACGATAGCCATCAATAACTGAATAGCACCATCCATAAGTGCGTTTATTTGGCTAACCAAACCATTTACCATACTTTGAACGATTGTTGGTAAATTTTGCACTATAATGGGTATGATTTGTGGTATTGCTTCTACAATTCCCATAAGCAGTTGTACAGCACCGTTTATTAATGCAGGTATACCAACAATTAAACCATTAATAATACTATCTATAAGCTGTGGTAAAGCTGTCATAATAGCTTGTACTGCAGCGGGTATAGCTTGAGCTATTCCACTTAGTAGCGTAACAGCACCGTTTATCAAATCGGGCAGAGAATTTACCAGTCCTTGAACAATTTGCGGGACTATTTCAACGATTGTAGTTACCAGATTAGGTAACATCTCGCCAACCCCAGACATAATTCCACCAATCATTCTAAGGCCAGCTTCAATTAACATTGGCAAAGCAGCTATTATTGCTTGAACAAAAGCCATTACTAATTTTGTGGCTTCTGCAGTCATTGGGGCAATACTATCACTAATTTGAGAAAACAATGTTTGCAAAGCTTCAGGGAACTTTTCTGTAAGGATTTTGGCCATAGTAGACATAACATTGGTCACACGAGGTAATAGATTTGTCATTACTGTACCAATACTGTCAATTAAATTAGTCATTAATTGTTCAAGATTCGCATTTTCGTTAGCCAAACCAGCGACCAGATTACTCCACGCTGAACCCATCGATGCTACAGAACCTTGTATTGTTTCACTGGCTTCCTGTGCAGTCGTTCCTGTAATACCCATTTCAGTTTGTATTATATGGATTGCTTCGGTAACATCAGCAAAACTTTCAATAGACAACTCAGCCATTTCGCCATTAGCTTGTTTGACTTTATTGGCATCAGCTATAAGGCGTTCCATTTCACTTTTTGTACCACCATAGCCAAGCTTCAAGTTGTCTAGCATTGTGTAATTTTGCTTAGCAAAACCTTGATAAGCATTTTGTATATCAGTAATAGAAGATCCCATTTTATTGGCATTGTCAGCCATATCGATAACTGCCCTATTACCATATTCAGCGGCTGCGGCTGTGTCTTGCCCTAAAGACTGTAACAAGCTTGCACTAAAGCCTGTTATTGTTTCCATATACTCATTTGCATTTAAGCCTGCAGTTTTATATGCATCATTGGCATAAGTCTCTACTACGCCAGAGCTTTCTTTAAAAAGAGTCTCAACACCACCGATCAACTGCTCGTACTCACCATAACTACTGATAGCTTGTTTCCCAACGTCTATGACCGCTTTTCCCATGTTCTTTATTGCATTTATAGCAAGGGTTATTCCCTGACTTACTAAATTTGCCAAAGCACCTTTCATTACAGTGAATCCGTCACTTGCATTATCAGCACTTTCGCCCGTACCATCCAATGATTTAGTCAATTCATCAGAGGCAGACTCAGCTTCATTAAGTTTAGATTTATTTTCTGCAAGTTCTCCGTCTAATTCGGACATTTCAGATTCAAGCACTTTAGCAGCATCTGAATTTTTGCCTTGCTCTAAAACAACATTGGAGTATTGATCTTTTAATGATCTTAGCTTACTTTCTTGATCGGATATCGTGGATTTTAGCTTTTCATACGTAGTACTTGATTTATCCGCTTCGCTGCGGTTTTTTGCCATTTGAGAATCAAGGTTTGAAAGTGCTCTTTCAGTTACTTTTATATCCGCTTCTGCATTCTTGATTTTGACACCCATGTCTTGCATGGATTTACCATTGGCATCTTGATTCTTAGTGCTTTTGTCTACTTGTTTTGATAAATCATTAACAACTTTTTCTTGGGCTTTGTATTCTGACGAAGTTGTCCCGAGGGTTTTGCCAATGTACTCAAGCTTTGCTTTTTCTTCTTCATATTTTTTTATTAAAGCATTATGCTTTTCTGTGTTAGCAATATATTGCTGATTCATTGAAGCATATTGAAGTTTTAAATTGGCAAGCTTATCTTTCTGCAATCCTAGTTTAGTTGTTAAATCAGCACTCTTAGCTGATAACGCTGACATAGACTTATCGTTTTTATCATAGCTGGCAGCTGAGGCTCTCATCTCTGCTGATAATTCTCTAAGATTAGTAGTAATTTGTTGTAGGGCTCTCCGATACTCGGCTTCTCCAACCAACTTTATGGAGCCTCCGAAACTATTACTCAATATTCTTCACCCCCTTTAAAACCATTCTTGAGCTTTCTGAGATTTTACATATGCTTCTTTATAAGTTATATTTGCATTCTTAAGTCTCATTTCATAATCCCAATCATCTTTGTAATGGCCATATAATTTGTCAAACAAAGTTAGTGTTAATCTTCCAGTCTCTTTATGAGAAAGTTTCAATTTTGTTCGCCCAATAAAATAAAACCACGAGAAGTCAAGGACTGGATCTATCGTTTCTTCGTGGATGATCCGTTTTTTTCGTTGCTTTTAGTACTTTTTACAACCGTACTGCTTAAAGCTGTAGCTGCTTGATTTATTCCTATTTCTGATACCATTCTTCCAACTTTTTTTAATGTTAATGGCGGATCATCAGTGCCATTTTCCTCATTGCTGATATCAATGCCTTCATTGAGCATGGCAGCAAATCCATATTTAAGGGCTTTGACATTTGGCTCACCGTTTGCAGGTTCACACATCGCCCCCCATTTTTCAATGCTTTCATATTCATCCTGGATTGCTTCCATTACGTTCAGATTAAAGACCAACTTATAATCTTTATCTTTGTATTGGATTGTTGTACTTACATCTTTCATCTCATTTCCCTCCAAACCAATAATAAAAGGCGGAATATATCCGCCTTATCTTTTTTTAGCCGTTGGTACCAGTAGGTGCTTCCATAAGGCTTTCTAAATAAGTAATTGCAGCCTGTTTAGTATCAAATGTTTGAGCAACAGACCAATTCCCATTTGCAAGAGCAGCAACCGTTCCTTCAATTTCAGTTGTTGCAAATTCCAAAGATTCGCCTTTTGTAGTGTTTTCTGCACTCGGCTCTGAAAATTTCACTTTGTACAGAAATTCGACCTTATATTTATAAACACCAGATACCATTTTCGTAACAACTCGTCCCAATCCAACATAAGGAGCTGTATCATTAGCATTCCTGGTCATTATGCCTTCTTCTGTGATTGTATGACCGAGGAGCGCTGCCATAGTTGCAAGGTCATCTTCATCGATGCCCATTGTTACAGTACCGCTCTGGAATGATGTATCGCTTTCTGCTAAAGTATCGTCTGCATAAAGTGTCGCTGAGTTATTTGAAATTTCTACATTACAAGAAACAGCTTTACCTGGTGTTTTAGCACCATCATAAGACGGTGTGCCATCTGCTGCCTCTGTTAGCATTGAATATCTAAAATTAGTAAGTCCTATTTTCGCCATTAGTTAATTCCTCCCTCATATAAGCAAAATTTAATGTTTTGTGATAATAGCCAGTATCGGTCTCATAGAAATCTGGGCTTGACCGACTAGGCTGCCAAATAAATCCATTCTGTTTTAATAAACTTTTTACACTCTCAATAATATTTGTGTAATTGCCTTTTGAATAAATATCAAAATCATAATAATCTACATAACCAATCAAATCGTCATCACCACTCAATGAATTATCCGCATCTATTTGCTGATAAGTGATATATGGTTCTCCATGCCCTTCATAAAACAAAAATTTGACGGGGATATTTACCCCGTCAACTGTAAAATCGGTAAATATGGTTTTTATTAATTCATTCATAACATAACCCCATTAATTCATTGATTGACTATTTCTTTTATTAATTCCGTTTCCTTTTTCATCATTGCAATAACTATTCGCTTGCTTTCCATAGACTTACGAAAGAATGGGTGTTTTGGGAATTTACTAGATCCATATTCAAATATATTAGCAACCAACGGTGCTGGCGTTACTCTATTGTTATGGTTTATAAAATAACCATAGAACCCAATTTTAATATTAATAGCACCGTCAGACGGTGTCCTATATACCTTAGTCATTTTCAATTTCCGCATAATGTCTGATTTCTTGAATGATGCTGGAACATTAGCTTTTACAGTTTCATAAGCAACATTTCCACCTGCTTTTAATACTTCAGAATACATTTTAGGTGATTTCATATAAAGACTCTCAAAATTACTTATAATCACATATGGAATGGCCGCATCAAATTTTGCCATTAGTGTGTCACTTCCTTTGCCTGGATTTCCAATTCAACATCTGCTTCATCAATATTATTAAGATATTCAATTGTGTAGGTTTTCCCTTTAAATTCAATCAACATATCTCTATTGAGTTCTGTATGCGGATATCTAATTGTGAAATTAGTAAAAGCTTTTTCAAAGTCACTACCATTTGCAATAAGAGTAAATCCCTTTGTAGTTCTGACATTTGCATAAGGCTGGAGGACGAGCGTATTTACCGTTGTTTGAAAGCCTTGATCGTCCTCTACAACCTGAGTACTGTAGATTTTAATTTTATGATTATATTTCCCAGCGTTGATCATTGAGCTTTTCATAGCAAATTCACCGAATGCATACCAAGTATGCTCTCAATAACATTATTCAGATTTTTGCTTTCGACATACATGGTTCTGTTGTCCCACATATCCTGGCAAAGTACAAAAACGACTATCACAAAATCCTGATAGTTGTCTAGTTCTTCCTCTGTTCTGCCTGTGTAATTAATAATAAAAGTTTTGGCAACATTTAAAAGATTATTAAGAGTGTTTATATCATCATTATCTATTTCTGCAAGACGCAAATAATCAGCGATATCCTCATAAGTAATATCGCTGACTTTAGTTAATTCGTTCATGTTGTCCTCCTTTTGGAGCTGTTCTCACAACATTACTCATTATTCCACATTAATTTCTGCTGATGCGTATTCTGTAACATCGACTGTACCGTTTTTAGTAATCGTAATAGATCCAGTCGGACTAATTAGTGTATAAGCTTCAGCAAGACCATCCGAAATAAGATCTTCTCCCAATTCGCTTGAAACTTCAGCAACTCCTCCATGAGCAAGAGAAGTAAGGGCTCCTGATTCATCACGAACTGTCAAAGCTTTTAATGCTCTGATTTTCATTTTTTACTGCTCCCTTTTTTAATTTTAGTCTCTTTGCTTTGAACAACTTTTTTAATTTTTGTTTCTTTTAGTTCTTCAATATAACCTGCTTTTAATAGGTCATTAGCAATGGACTTATCAGAAATTTCCCTAGTCTCGCCCATTGCCATAGAACACAAGCCACTAAAAGAAACTAAAGCTCTATAAATCATTAAGAACCACTCGCCATTGTAAGTACTGCAATTTGTTGCTCATCAATGACTTTGGAATCAAACTCAAGCCAGCCTACAACACCGATTGCGTGCTCATCTGCATATCTTTCACGCAATACTTCAATGTTTATGTTTTCATTAAATTTAGTTGCAAGCCCATGCATATCCCCGTAATAGATTGCTCTATTTCCTGCTCCAATATTTGGCATATTGTCTGAAACATATACAGGTTTGCCAAGTAAAGAAGTACCAAACGGAGTTGAAACATCATCATTTAGCAAGTAGTAACCTGTTTGAGATTTAAGCAAGCGAAGTGCTGTCCTGGTTGCAGGGGACATAACCCAAATAGCATTTCTCTGGAATTGATCTTTAATAGAATCGTGAAGCTGTACAACCTCATCAGCAGTAATTGCAGTTGCAGAAGCAGCTGTAATGCCATTAGAAAGCGTTGAAAGACCAGTTACCTTACCTGAAGTACCATTAAGCAATTCTCCCTCAATCCATCTACTAATTTGATATGCCATTTCATCAACTACAAATCCGACAATATCAAAATGAACATTATTGATAAGTGAACGTGAAATTTTAGTTAAACATCCTGCAAGGAATCCAGTAAGTGTTACTGTATCGAATGAACCAGAAGAGGATGCCAACGGTGAAAACTCTGTCTGATATGCAACATTGATTTTATTTGAATCAGCAGGATAGAAAGGTACTGACAAATTCCCTTTGACATTAAATTTCTGTGATCTTTCAAGGATCGGAGAAATATCATAGACTTTTTTAATAATGTAATTGACAATAGTTGTCGGGATTAATTTCCCACCAGCACCACCAGTTGTTGTTGTAGATGAATCGTAAGGCGTTGGCGTGAGTTCTCCAGCTCTTTGGTGAACAACATAACCCCTAATAAAGTTTTCAAATGCTTCTCTTTCCTGGATTTCAATTGCTCTTGTTTCTTCTGCTTCTTTTGTTGTTTCTTTTTCCATAACTTTTTCACCCTCTCCTTTTCTTCCCATACGGTCTAATTCGTCGATATCATCGACAAGTTCAAGATGCCTTACAATTCTTCGGACATTATCCCTAATTTCTGCAATCTCTGCAGCCTCAGCCTCAGTTAATTCTCTTTTTTCCGCCTTTGCAGTATTAATTACTGCTTCTGCTCTGGTTATTAAATCATTTTTCTTCTCAACTAAATCTTTCATTTAGATTTCTCCTTTCATTTCTTTAATTAGATTTTCATACTTTGAATAATCGATTGGTTTAGGTTCTTCTGCAGCCTTTTGAGGAGGCTCTTTAGGTCCTGGTTTCGGTTCTTCTCTGATTTCAATTTCAGTTACAAAAGGTTCGCCATGATACTGGAATTCATCATCCGAACGAACCGCTAAAAGCGTGCCCTCATAGGCTGGCGTTTTTGACCTATCAAGAATAGAAACCTCGTATAAGTCAAGATCTTTGACATCACGGGTTGGCATTCCGTTTTCCATTGTGTTATCAACTTCACGGTCTTTAAATCCGAAGCTCCACCCGACCAATGAATTGTTCCTTGCCTTTTCTATAACTTCCTGGTCTGTAATTGTTGCTCTTGCATGAAGCCCAATATTATCTTCTGTTAGAACAAGATTGCCGTCTTTTGTCCCTCCTAAATCTCTTTCCCAGTTATGATTTAAGAGTAGACGAATATTATCATTCCTATCAATCGCTTTTTTGAATGCTCCTTTGCAGATCCGCTCTACGAATCTACCAATCCTGGACATTAAAGGTCTTGATTTTCTTTCAATAGCATTGACATAGCCAGAAATCTCGACACTATCGTCTTTAATCCTGACTTCCATATTCATCACCCCCTTCCAAAGATTTTGGCATAGAAAAAGAGACACCAATAAACAGTGTCTCTTCTTGAAATACATTAAATTTTCAATAGAATTCCTGATGCAAGAGTTTGTCCGAAAAGGGCGGTTAGTCACTCCTCAATAAATCGAGGTGATGACTATGAAAGAAACTTTAAGTTTAGTTTTCTTCATATTATTTATGATATTTTTAATTATCATTTCAATAAAATAATAACCGTCCCTAAGCAAAGTCGACGGTTATATACTTAGAATTTGTAAAGGACTAACCGCTCTAAGCGGAGCTCTTGCATTTATTATATTCATCAAAAATAAAAAAGCAACTTTAATTACTTGGTATTGCTTGGATTTTGCTTGCATACTCTGACCAGCCACTAGCTGATTTGTAAGTATCTACTGATTCTGCAGGAACGTAGATTACTAGGGATGAAGAAGTCCCAGATAAAGCACTATTCGCTAAAGTTGGGGGTGATATGGCTTCTACTGTTACACTTATTAAAGCTGAGCAACCAGAAAAAGCATACGATTTAATACTAGTAATACCATTCGCAATTTCTACGCTTGTTAAATTATAATTACCAGCAAATGCGAAATCATTAATTATAGAAACGCTATCTGGTATCACTATACTTATTAATCCACATTGAGAAAAACACGAATTAGGAATATTAGTAATGCCATTTGGTAATGTTATATTAGTTAGTTCTTTACAATAGTAAAAAGCAGAATTACCGATACTAGTAACACTATTTGGTATTGTTACACTTGTTAATTTTGAACAATAGTAAAAAGCAGAAGCATCGATACTAGTAACACTATTTGGTATTGTTACACTTGTTAAACTTGTGCAATAGTGAAAAGCATTTTGACTAATACTTGTAACACTGTTTGGTATTGTTATACTTGTTAATTTTGAACAATAACCAAAGACATATGGATTAATACTTGTAACATTGTTTGGTATTGTTACACTTGTTAAACTTGTGCAATAGTAAAAAGCATAGTCCCTGACACTAGTAACACTATTTGGTATTGTTATACTTGTTAATTTTGAACAATAACCAAAGACATATGGATTAATACTTGTAACATTGTTTGGTATTGTTACACTTGTTAAACTTGTGCAATAGTAAAAAGCATAGTCCCTGACACTAGTAACACCTTTTAACATATCAGCTGTCACCTCAGTTATGCTTCCGTCAACAAGTGCCTTAAAAGCAGCGTTACTATCACCACCTCCGCCACCGCTTAGCTTTTGTGCAAGCAGCTGATTATAGAAATCCATTTACTCACCGCCAATCTTTGCCCAGGTAGTACCGTCAAAGTAATAAAAGTCTCCAGTATCAAGCTCTAGAAACAAAGAATTGACAGCACATTCAGTAGGTTTTGTGTCTGTTGATAATCCTTTATAATCGTGTTCATCTTTTTGTCGATTATTATTAATACTTATCATATATTTCCCCTTTCTATCCTTCGCTGCTATTACCACTTGCTTCAAATTCCTGATCAAGCTCGTGATCTGCTAGTACTTTATCTGCGTTTAAATCTGTAAGAACATTCGTATTTGGTGTATAGAATTTTCCTGTGTTTATATTAAATAATGTGGACCCAAGCCCAAAATCGATACAATCGAGTCCCTCTATATAATCTAAATTCTCATATCTTCTAATTTCATTTAATGTTAAGAAACCAGTTTCCTTAGCCAATTTGTATGACTCATATCTTTCCTTTAAGCTAGATTTGATTATTTCCTTGACATCAAATTCAAAGAAATGATTTTTCTTTTCTTTCTCCAGAAGCAAATCACGATTTAAAGCAGTCTCAAAAGCTTTTACAATCGGATATATCGCTTCTTTAAAAGTCAAATCAAAGTCTTCATTGATATGAAAGATTTTATTAATCTCATTGGCCAGAGTGTTCTTGTTCTGATCCAATTGCATTTCGACGGATGAGTTTGAGCTTTCTTGAAACTCCAACCCATTGTTAAGAACAACTACATTCTCGCTATTATTGGCATACATATTCCGCCAGGCTTTTTTCAAAGTATCAATTTCATCCTGGCCGAGCCTTCTTTGAGCTTTTAAAAAGCCCTTTTTATTACCACCGCTTTTAACGAGTGATAATTGATATAAGAGCGTGTTATATGCTGTCTCTAAAGTCTTTGACAATTCATCTGTTAAACCAACGCCAGTCGCTCCATCTTTGGTATTCCTGAGAAGTTTAATAAACTCATATGGTTTATACTCTTGCCCTTCAACCAGAATCACATAGTCTTTAAAGATTGGTTTAAAGTTTTTCAAAACAGTTATGTATATATCCTGTACATACCGCAAAGCCACAACTTCATTTCGCTTGCGTTGGATATAGCAGTAACCGCCTTTGCCCATTAAATAATCTTCGACCATTGCTTTCTTCAGTTGGTAAGCATCTAAAGTATCGCCAGTATCACCATTAAGAAGCTTTACTCTACTGTCATTTCCTTGTTCTTCTACTCTACCGTTCTTGTATTTATAGAGTTTTACTGGCATCGCAGCAATCATATTCCCAATGAAATCAACCGCTCCGCTCACCGCTGGCAGTGTCAATGCTTTTTCACGAGTGATCGCTTCATTGCTAAGCAAGGCTTGCAGCAGCACATCATCAACAGGAGGTGTGATTGGTACAGGTGGCTCTGGTGTGCTATCTCTCTTATTAAAAAAATCAAAGAACCCCATATTCTCACCTTCTTTCAATGTTTTGACATAGAAAAAGAGACACCTATTAAAAGTGTCTCTTAATTGAAGTCCATTTAATTATCAATATAATTCCGTATGCAAGAGTTTGTCCGAAAAGGGCGGTTAGTCACTCCCTACGAAAGGAGTGATTGATATGAAGGAAACATTAAGTTTGATTTTTCTCATATTACTTATAATTTTGTTAATAGTTATAACAATAAAATTATAGCCGCTCTTAGTTCGAAAAGATAGCGACTATAAAATTTTCTTTAAGAATCAGGACTTACCGCCTTTTAAGCGGAGCTCTTGCACTTATTATATTCACCAAAAATAAAAAATCAAATCCAACTACAAAACTTGAATCGTGAAATCTGATTGATTTAAGAAATAATCTTGCTCAAGCAAATACACAGCACTGATCATTGAAGCCACCATATCAATTTTCCCTCTGCTTTTCTTTTTCGACACATATAAGTTCTTGTTTGTGTCATAAGTACATTTAGCATTTTGAAAATTAATTTCTAATAGTTTGTTTTCAGTATATGAAAAAGAATTTGACAATATCTTTTCTTTCAGAAGTTTTGTTGGAGAATGAAGCACGCTCGAATGCTGCCTGATTTCGACCATATTAAATCCAGCATTTTCAAGCTTTTGAGCAGTTGATAAGGCATTCCATCTGTCATAGCCAATGGCTTGAATTTGCACTCCATATTTACTTTCTAAATTTAAGATAAAATCCTCAACAAAAGCATAATCAATGACTTTATCTCCGCAAGCAATTACTTTCTCTGTTTTACAAAGCTCAGTATAATTAACTTTTTCACTTAAAGTCTTTTCCTGAATTCTGCCCTCTGGAATAAATGCCCATGAATCAGCAAGTATATTGTTATCATCATCAACTGATACCATAGCAACTGAAGTGTTATCATTCGTTTCTGATAAGTCCAGACCGACATAAACAACACGACCTGCCCAATCAATATTTGCAACCTTGCATTCCTGTACATCTTTAATATCAATATAAGTCTCCGTACCGACACCAGAATAAATAATATTACAGTGCTTGGTTACGAAGTTTTCCCTGGCACTTTCGACTGCAATTGCATAAGCTCGTTTTTTAACTAAGTCATCCCATATTTCTGGGATCTCAAGAGCAACAGGATTCGCTTGCTGCAAAATCAAATCATTGGTTTCCCAGCCTTTTGTTTTATCTGGCTCATAAAGCAGGGAAAATCTTGTTTCATCCTTTTCCACCCCGTCAAGCACTTGTTTACTATACTTGACTTCATCCTCAAACGGATTATCTATTGTCGGGTATTTGGTGGATATTATAAATCCTAATTTATTCAATATATTTAATTGCCCAGATCTCATCGCTTGAATAGGATATGAGATTGGCAATGCTCCTGTTTCGTCGCATATAAAAGCATTTGGGAGTTTCATTTTGTTATCGTAAAGGCTTTTTATCCTCTACTTCTTATAGTTTCCTATAAGCTCAGCACAACTTTTCAACCTCGAGGGCTGTCGGGGCCTCGTGGATGCGTTATATTCTCTCTCATCGATTAAAGAGTTTCAGCATCTATGCGTTGCGTGTGACTAAATTTTTAAATTTAGCCTTCCACTCTGATTAGCTTGCAGCACCATTCGTACGCAATGGCAAATTATGATTTAGCGTGCCGACTGTGATATAAAATTTAGTATTCAGGAGGTTTTTCCACCTCTTTTAAAAAATTTTTTATTTAACGCAAATCATAATTTTGCTGTTTAGCTTTCCAGTTTTTTCCCCGATGCATTCTGTTACATCGCTATAACAGTGGGCAATTAAATTTACCATCCATTCTGCTTGTTGAATACGACAACGGAGTATATTTAGTTTGCATAGGATCAAACATAATATAATCACGCAAAAGTCTAAATCTTTTTTTGTTCTTATGCTCATAAACAATAGGGCTGGATCTGATTGTTTCAGCTATTGCTTCTCTTATTTCCCTCGATAAGCTCCCATCAGGAGCAACAGAATAAAACTTTGAGAATCGAGGTTCAGTTAGAAATAAAATAATAAATATTGTCGCTATGGTGTATGTCTTAAAATTTTTTCGGCATATTTCTAAAACGCCAGTTTCATATCTTCGTTTCTCAGGATTATCTCGATAAACCGTGCATAAAATTGCAGTATAAAAAAGCCATTGATAGCCACAAGTCGTTTCATAAAGGCTTTTACCAGCCTTTAATCCTTTTGGCATAATCAATAGCTTTAAAATATTTTCTAACTGTCTTAATTTCTTTTCGCTAATAATATACTTTTTATCTTTCCCATCACAAATACGAATAAACTCTTCCATTTGAAGCTTTACATACTTTGGAGTGGTTTTTTTCTTTCTGTGCTCCAGGCAAAAATCATATGCTTTCAATCTTCATCACTACCATTAATCATTTTCATAAGCATATCTTCTTCTTCAGTTGATTCTTCAACGTTGAAGTTCTTAATGATTCTTATAAGGGTTGCAACGGTTTTATTTGCAGAATCCGTTGTCCTATTGTATTCTGCAACCGCTGGGTTGGAATATAGGTTTTTTCGCCCTTTGACATATTCTTTAGAAACAAGCATTCCTTCTTCTGCCATAGCCTTTTCTAGCTCTGATAAAATATTGAGCTGTGTTTGATATCTTTTGAATGTAGTAGCAAAAAAGAAATTAGATTGCACACCGCTTTCTTCTGCAATCCTGATTATCTCGTTTGCTTGCTCTTTAAGTGACTTTTTTTTCATGTAATGCACCTCCTTGATGCAATGGTAGAGTTTACTAAATTTGGTATACCAACAAGAGTTAAATATCCCAAAAATTGTTAGAAATTGATTCCGATTTTGCCAAATAAACACTATGTGAAGATTTATCACATTACCATTTATTTGGTAATGGCTGATTTACCCAAATATTAATAAAAACATGAAAAACTGGAAGTATTTCTTCCAGTTTTAATAATTTTTTGCTAAATTTTTCGCCAATTCGCATAAATTCTCCATAAAAACATAACATTTTTTTGACATGTGTTCGTGGGAGATCGGA
>Ga0233379_1000010_pt1 | contig 33952 bp, 48 predicted proteins | sample ElkDunMinimDraft_8_FD_180679 | JGI IMG/M metagenome (GOLD analysis project Ga0233379, IMG submission 180679) | Fecal eukaryotic communites from dung pellets of Tule Elk in California, USA - Elk Dung F1 | ecosystem: Host-associated > Mammals > Digestive system > Large intestine > Fecal | place...
TTGCAATTTTGTAACGCAAAGAGAAATATGGGAAAAATTCTGTTTTAATTTGGGAAATTAACGTGTTTTTGTGTGTTTTAACGTGTTTTTTTGTGCATTAAATTAAATTTATTTTTTCCCTGAGCTCCGAAATCTCTAGTCTAGCTGTTTGTCTTTTTTGTTTTATTTCTTCTGGAATAGCGATTCCGGTGTCTGCATATCTAACGGCATACCAATCAGTTGATTTTAAATAAAATTCTAATTGTTCTAATTTGTTTTGCAAATTTTCTTTTTCCGTGGGTTGTGGAGCATCCACTAATATTGGATTTCCGTCAGCGTCAGCTTTGATAATTTTGCCTTCTGCATTTGCTTGGTTTACAATTTCAAGCCATTCATTCTCAGGGATTTCTATACAGCTTTTTAAGGTCGTGTATTTTTTTAAGTGTGCACCGTAATTAACGCCATCTTGTGTACCAAAATATATCATAAAACCCTCCCTAGTTAATATATCCAATTGTTAGCCATCTCAGAGACCATTTTTCTATTGTTGTACTCGTATTTCTGTTGTAGGCACGTATCTTAAAACTAGAGTTTGTTCTAGACGCCCACGATTCGTTATACTCAAAACCGCCATCAACGTTTTGAGCACTAGAACTCATTATAACGTTGTACCCTGAAAGACCTGTCGCACCAGACCCTAAAACATCTCCGCTAGAAACATACGCAATTGGTAAATTGATTATTTCTTCAAATCGCTGTCCTGGAGGAACCGTATAGGATAGGGTTTGTCCCCACTGTATTAACACGTTTCCAATTAGTACATATTTTGCAAAATTGCCCACGCCTTGAACATTATTTACGCCAGAGGCTTTTGTGGCTGTTATAGCCATGTTAAAAACTGCTTCGCTAGGGAGTAATAATTTCTTTACAAGGGTGTTTGTTTTGCCTAGAAACATTGCAGATTCGTGGGTAAACAACCCATCCCCAGATACTGAATTTGCATACATAGTAGCCGCTTCAAAAGAAACCCCCGAATAGAGTCCCTCTATATAACATGTAATCAAGTCTCCTTCATTAACTGCAATATTGATGATTTTGTTGTTAACACCGCAAACCCAGTTGTTGCTATAATTTTCTGTGAACGCTTGAGTCGCCATAACTTCATGGGTAAAAGATGGGAAAGCGGAGTTTTTGTTGCGGATGACTTTTGTTTTTACAATTTTGAATGTAACAGATTTACAACTGATTCCGATGAATATATTCTCATACTTAGCCAAATAAATGCTCAGCGTACCTGAAAAGCTCATTTCATAAGAAGTGCCTATATAAGACGAAATATAAAGCAGATCTGCATTTACTCCATTCGACCTGAAGATATGATTATCATAAACACCACCTCCGAAATCAGAGAAAAGAGATTTAAGAAAAAAAGCATCTTCTATCTTATTATTCTGAATCCCGGAAACCCCGTAAAAATTAAGCTCTGGAGTTTTAATTACTCCATTATTGAATTCAGCAGTTCCATCAGAATCAATCGCCCAACCTTCTGTTCCAGGCTCTGTTATTACACCATCTTGTATAGTTCCATTGTAATTATCACTGTGAATAATTCCGCCATCTCTTATTTTTAACTCTTGTGTTGCGATTTCGTTGGCTAATAAGCCATCCACTGCTAATCTTTTAATCCAAACGTCTCTTGCAGTAAGAAATGGTAAAGTTGGATTATTTTCTGCAAATGAAACCATATCATTAACAGCTTGGTTGTAGCGAGAATCTGTAACATCTGTTATTGCTACCCATTTTACACCATCATATTCATACAAATAGCCAGTGGTTGTGTCGAGGTATGTGTCATTTTTAAATGGTACGGCTGGTTTTTCATAGCCGTAGTATTTGCCGCTGCTGTTATCTAGTTGATAATCTGCTATTGTGTATTGTTTGGGGGTGTTACCTCGTGCAAGGTATAAGCCGAGAACTTCTTGATCGGAGAGGGCTCTGTCGAAGATTTGGAAATCGTCTAATTCATACCCTAGTTGCGATGTCATCCCATTCCAAGGGGTATGTCTATTTCCTACGGTCAAGTATTTTATGTCCGATATTTCGTCCACAATTATTTCTTCTTGAAAAATGCCGTCTTTATAAATTTTGTACGTTTTATTGTTTCTAACTGTTGTGTATAAATGCCAAGCTTTGTCCCCAAAAGAATAAATCTGTTTGCTCGAAACCTTGAAGGTTTCTCCATTGGGAGTTATCCCCCCTACTGCAATTCTCCCTGAATTACCTTGCACATAAGTTAACCTGTCGCCATAATTATTCTCTAATTCTTCGCCATTGCATATATATAACGTCCTACTTACGTCTGAATTATAATCTCTACACCAGTATGACCATGAGAAATCCCCTGCCAAGGTGAAATTTATGGCGATCTTATCTGTTTCCGCAGCTTTTCTATATCCTTTTCCACTTACACCTTTTGTTATAAATCCTTTTACATCTGTTGCGTTATGATTATTTCCTGAATTGTCGATAACAGGTGTTGTGTATGAGGCATCGCCGATGTAAAGCTGTTCAATTTCAAACACAGTCCCTTCGTTTCCATAACAAATAAATGTCTTATGGCTATCATCAAACGGAAAAACATATTCGCCGCTTTCATAATAAGAGATAGTGTTATACCCTTCTATCCCAAAAATGCGTATTGTCCCAGATATTGTTTTTATTTTTATTTTTACAACATCATTTACTGTTGCAGACGTTGCTTGGAAATAGACTCCGCTATTTACAACTTGAGAAGTAATTCTTATATTTCCATTTACATTTTCTTTTAAAATTGTACCATTTATTGCCCAATTATTAATTATATCGTAAGTTTTTCCATTTTTTAAGGCAAAAATACTTTCTCTATCAGGCAAATCTGGCAAATCATCGAAACTATAATGCAAAACTGGGTCTGTTGGCAAAATTCCGCTAGTTAATACCCAACTAGTGCCGTTCCATTGATACATTTGCCCTTGCCATATACCTACTTGACCGTTGTACTCACCGTTGGGTGTTGTGGCAGAGGTCATTGTGATTGCATTTTTTCCGTCAGCACCGTCTTTACCGTCAGCACCTTTTGAAGCAACGAGATTCCAGTTCGTTGTTGAAAAAGAAGTTCCCGATGTGTGGTTGGCAGTACAGATATAACTATTTCCGTTTAAATAGACAATATCTCCTGTATTATATACGGTAGAAGCTGCCCAAGTGCCCTTACTTTTTGTTGTTGTATCAAGGTTCAATAATTCGTTTAATGTTGGTTCTGTTCCGTTTACTTCGTCTAATCTGACATCGTACAGATATGCAGTTCCAGTTTTTGTTGACGCACCTGCTGAATATCTGATTAAACATCCATTATTATTACAATATGTAACATTTGGCTTCCATTGGTAGTTGTTAACATCGCCAACTTTTTGCTTCGTTACCATATCGTAAATGCCAGAATCAGCAGGGGCTGTTGTAGTTCCATTTGCTACGATATACCCGACTACCATATACCACCTGCCTAAAGTTCCAAAATTAGAAGAGATTGTGAAATACACTGTATTAATTGGAGAACCGCTTAACGATAAACAGAAAGAGTTTTCAACTTCCCATCTAGCAATGCCAATATAATCTATATAATTAGCATCTTCTTGCTTTATGTAAGTTACGTGTCTATATGTCTTTTTTGAGTCTATTTTTGTTCTTCTGTAGTATGGGATGTAATTCGAATCAGATGTTGCATTTGTGTTTGTAATTTTTAATAAATCATCAATTTTGCCAAATGGGTTTTCGCCTTTTACAACAGATTTTGTTAGAGAGATTTGCATTGTACCATTATCTGTGGCAGGAGTGAACATTCTGAATCTGTTACTATCATCTTTATCACTGCATCTTCTGCCTTGGTATTTCCATTTTGCTGTTGTCGGAGTTCCTGAGGTTGAACAAATCCATACATCTTGGGTAGTAACGTTAATGTAGGTATCTCCAACTAATATTGGCATAGTTGCTGATGTGATACCTGTTGAAGCTGTTGTAATTGTATATGTTGCTTCTGTTATATCTGAGATTGCGTTTATTTCTGTCCCTGAAAATTCTAAAGAACCACGCAAACCTTGTTCGCCTGTTGCTCCTTTGTCGCCTTTTACACCTTGTTCACCTTTGTCGCCTTTTACACCTTGTTCACCTTTATCACCTTTTACACCTTGTTCGCCTTTGTCGCCTTTTACACCTTGTTCACCTTTGTCGCCGGTGATGCATACGGCGTCTGTGTATGTTGCTTCTTCGTTTTTTAGTTTTATTTTTGTTCTGCTCCAGGTGTAGTAGCCGTCTTTTGAGGTTGGGGCTGTAGTTTGCCAGCCGGTTGTTGGGGCGGTTGTGCGGCTTTGATTTTGGGCGTATTCAACGTCTACGGATTCGAGATTGTCGCCGTTTTCGCCGCTGACTGAGATTGGGGCTGTTGTAACTTCTGTGCCATCGTTGTAAATAAAGTGTGTACGAGTCCAGATGTATGTGTTTGTGCTTGGGGTTGGTGGTGTTGTTTGCCATTTGCCGCCGATTAGTTCTGTTCGGGATGTTGATTGGTAATATTCTTCTTGAATTATTTTAATTGCGGTTGTTGTATATTCTGTGCGTTGGATGCGTTGATCGGCGGTCATGGATTTTTGAGTTTGGTATTTTTTTTCGTCCAAACTTATGTCTTGTATTGTGATGGCGTTGATTGTGTAGTTTTCGTTGTCAAAATCTTTTTCGCAAGAGAGGATTAATACGTCTGCGGAGATGCCAGAAAGTCCTGTGTTCAATTTTATTTTTGTGCCTGGGGTAAATTCGGCATCGGTTTTAAATGTTATTTTGAAATTTCCACCGAGGAAATATTTTTTTAATGTTTCGACGAAGGCGTCGGTTTTTGCTTTGTCATATAAATAATTAGTTTGATATTCGAATTTTTTCCCGCTTCCGAGGATGATTTGTTGTTCTTGGCGATAATAAGCTGTGGCCCGAATTGCGAGTTGTTTTAAAGTTGCGTCTGTTGTTGATGCGTTGTGAAAACGAATTGAGGCTTGTGTGAAAGAAAATTCTTTTCTGTCTATTGTAAGGTTGTCGGAAAAATCTGGGACTAGTTCGTGGTTTGTTGTGTAAATTAATTTGGAATTGTTATTTCTCTGGTATTTTTTTTCTCCGTTGTAGAGTGTTTTTTCTTCTGCAAAGCCTGCTGCGAATTGCTGAAAAACTTGTCCTTCGTCGGCTTCGATTATTGGGTCTGATTCCCAAGGATAATATGCGCCTGGTTGTATTACAATTGGAAGAATTTTATTTTCTGAGTCTAAATCTCCCCCTTCAAAGAAAACTTGTTCGTTGTTTTTTTGGACTAGTTGGCCGTATGTTACGGATAGACCTGTATATTTCTTTTTTGTGCGACTGAACTTTACGCCTTCGTACAAATCGTCATTGAATGTTGTCGATTGTGGCTGAGTCAAATTGATGAGCCCAAAATATCCATTGTTGTCAAAGCCAAAAGCATATCCATATTCGAATAAAAGATCGCTTAAAGGTTGATAGAATTCTTTTTCTGCTGGAAGAATAAAAACAGGAACGATTGGATCATCTTCAACAGGAAAATTAGTTCTGTTGCAAATGATCCCGCATTTATCACAGATTTCGACGATTATTTCTGTTAATGATTTATTAATCATTGCGAATTCGCTTTCTGTTGTGGCTTGTAATTTCCCTGAATTGTCGAAAATTGTGATATTGAAACAATCTAATGGCTCTGGGTTGCCATTGTCGGTCCAGGATATTCCGGAATCTATTGTTCCAGTAAAAAGAATTTTGTCGTCATCAACAAGTTTTGCAGGAATGTTCTGATTTTCAACTAAGATTTTATGCAATTCAGAATCATAAGCAATTCTGAGTGAAACTTGAGTTTCCTGGTGTTGGAGATTTTCGTTTAATTGGTATCCGTTTGGAATTATTAATTTTTCGAGTGGGTCATAATAATAATATTTGCTATTTGCTTCTAGTTTTAATTGGATCATTTTTTTATGCTCCTGGTAGAGGTTGGTATTTACGAGTTTGAATTCCGTTTGCAATTCCGTTATATATTGCCGTTGTTAGTTCAGCTTCTGTTGTTACGCTACCTGCAACATTAACCGTTACATAAACAGGGGTTGTGTTAGAGGATGAATTTTTTGAACTTAATGCAAGGTCTCCAGAGCGGATTCCGTCGGCAAATGTGCGTGGAACGATAATTTCCCCTCTGTGAACCATTGCGAGTTGGTCGTGCTCGATGAATGGAGAGCCTGAGTCGAACCAGTTGAACAACTTTCCAATCCATGAAGTGCCGGGGAGGAAAACATCTAGTGCTGCTTTTCCCCAATTTCCTTCTTCGATGTCGCGTTTTAAATTTCCACCAACACCTGGGGCTGCTAGTTCTGCTGCAATTCCCCATCCATCACCTTCAGAAATGTCATCAGCTATTCCAGTGATTGAATCCACAACAGGAAGATTTTTGATCACGGATTCTGCTTTTGCTTTTTGTTCTTCGCTTAAAACAGCTCCTGTGTTTGCTTCAATTGCTTTGAGATGTTCTTCCATCTCTTTGTTTATGTCGTATATTTTTGAGTCGGCGTCGGCGGCGTATTTTTCTGCTTGCGATTCATATTCTTCACGAGAAATTAAGCCTAATTCGTATTGTGAGCGAAGGCTGTCTAATTGGCTTTGTAGGAGGTCTTCAACAGCTTGGGCTTGGCGTTCATACTTTTTTTTGAGCATTTCGTTTTGTTTTTCTAATTCTTCTGCTGCTTCTTTTGTTTTTTCGGAATATAACCCTAATCCATCTACTAATCCGCCTAGAGGATTAACTACATATCCAAACCATCTTAAAACTTCGGATAATAAATCCAAAACAGGCTGCAAAACTGTGAAAAGAACTTCAAAAACTATGCAGAGTTGCTCTAGGATTGGCATAAGTGTGCGAATAAATGTTTCACTTTCTGCAAACTTTTGAGCCAAGTATGCAAAAGGTTTTAGAATTTTTCCAATTAAAGTTCCAAAAGTTTCTAAAAATTGAACTGTTGGACCAAGTGCGTCGTTTACTAATTCGCCTATTTCTTTAAAAATGTTTTCTACAATTGTTGAAATAAAATTCAAAACTTTTTGACCATTTTCCAATGCTGATACAGCGTTGACAACGGCGTTAATGAATGCTTGCAATGCGGCTTTTGCTCCGCCTGCGAGTCCACCTTGAGAAAAGCCTTTTGCAACTTGGCCAAGTTCGGTGTTTTCAATTGATGATAAAGCGGTGTCTTTCATAGTTTGAAAATTAAATTCGACGTCAACTTTTGTTTCTTTTATATTGTCAATTTGTTTTTGGAAATATTCATTCAGTGCGTCCATTTCGGCTTTGAATGCTGGTTCGTCAACGAAGCCTTCACCAAAAACGTTTTTGCCTTTTTGGTTTAGAGCTTCTATTGCCTGGTTCCACTCGTGCATTACTTTGTCTTTGCCTTCCAACATTTTAACTTGCCATTCGTTGCCGAGTTTTGGAGTGAGTTTTTCCATTTGTTCTTCGAGGTCGCGAATGATTGCTTCTGTTTTTGCTTTGTCAAAGCCAGAGTAACTGCCGTCTTCATTCATTGTTTGAATTGTTCTAAGTGATTTTGCAAATTCTAATTCTTGTGCAACTTGTTCGCGTTGGTATTCTGTAGTGCTTTTGTAAAGCTGGTCGCGGTGGGACAAGATTTCGTTTGCACGTTCGAGTTCGGCATTAACTGTTTCGGCCTGTAAGCCTTGGACGCGTTTACTTGCCTCATCAACGCGATTTTCAAAATCTTTGAGTTTTTGTTCTGTGGCTGCGATATTATCTTGTATTTTTTTATATTCTGGATTTGCAACTTTAACCGTGCTATAACCTGATGCCGAAGATTGCCATGTTTCGGCTGGTGTATTTGTTAATTGTTTTTTATATTGTTCAAGAATTGTTTTTTGCATTGCAATTTGTCTTGAATAATTTTCTATTGCTAATTGTGCATCTGTTGCAGAGGCGTTTGCCATTGAGTCTTTGAACGCTTGGTCTAGTTGTTTTTTTGCCAGTGCATGTTCGTTTGTTGCTTCTGTTGCTTTTTGTTGTGCGGCTGCATAAGCAACATATCCAGCAGTAGCAGTTGCAACGGCTGCAATTCCTGCTAACAATAAAGGATTTGTTATTGACAATGCAGAGGTCAAAGACATTTGGGCTGCGTAGGTTGCCCATATCTTAGCCGCAAAAGCCACAAGGGCTCTAATCATTTGCGTATTAATTATTACAACAACAGCTGCCAAAGCCGCTGCCAAAACACCTTTTAAAAATGGTGAATTATTAATTGTGTCAATTAAGTTTGTGAAAACTTCTAAAACTTTTGCTGCCATTGGGGCGAGCATGTCGCCGAATGAGGCGGCTAGTGCGTTGACTGATTCTTCGAGCCCTGCTTGCATTGCGTCCAAGCGCTGTGATGCAGTTGCCATTGAATTGTAATACAAACCACCTTCGGCAGCTAAAGATGCAAGGGCGTTGTCAAGATCCTGGAATGACACTTTGCCTTTGCTTGCCATGTCAACAATTTCGGCGGAGGTTACGCCCATTTGCTCGCCGAGTGCGTCTAAGATTTGCACGCCTTGATCAATGTAAATATTTAAAACTTCCATGTCGGCTTTGCCTTTTGCCGACGCTTTTGAAAATGCGTTTATAAAACTTTGGAAACGTTGGCCGTTTCCTTGTGATATATCGCCAAAGCGTGTGAGATATTCGGTCATGTCTTTTAAAGGCACTTTTGCTGCCATTAAAACTTTTGCAGCTTGGGAAGTTTGTTCTAAGTCGAAAGGCGTCCAAAAGTTGAATTCTTGTAATTCGGCGAAAAGTCCAGCACCCGCTTCCATGTCTCCGAGCATAATTCCAAAATCTTCTTTTACGGCTCTGAAAGATGTGCTGGCAGATAGTGCAGAACCTGCTAGCCCTGCGACCCATTTGTCAAAAGAGACTGCGGCGGTTACGGCGGCAAGTGTGCCGATTTCTTTTGTGAGAGTTTGAAATGTTCCCGCAAGGCCTTCTTGTTGTGTTTCTGTTTTTTCAATTTGTGCGTCTAAGTCTTTGTATTGTTTTACAAGGTTTTTTATTTCGTCCGATTCTGGGTCTAACCCGTTTTCTACTAGATCCAAAATTACAGACTTCATTTTTTGAGTTTGGTTTCTTAATTCTGATGCCGAACCGCCGAACAATTTTAAAGAGTTTGTTGCTCTTTGTGCTTCGGCTTGAATTGCTCCCATGGCGTTTTTTATATCTTGATTATTTTTTGTAAATTCTTTTACTTGCGAAGCGGCGTTTTTTATATCTGTTGCAAACAATTTTATTTGTTGCTGTGCTTGATTTGCGAGAACTTGGATTTGTAATTCGAGTGTCTTTTTATCCGCCATTTAAATACCTGTTTCGGTGTAATTTAAAGGGGATTAATTACAGTTTTTATAATAGATTTATTTGATAAAGGTTGCTTAAATGTGGGCATAAAGATTCCCGCATCAAGTGCGGGAATGACAGAAAATGATAAAAAAAGGTGGATGCCGAGGCACCCACCCACGAGGTTTATATTACTTTTTTAATTTATTATCCAGTTCTTCTTTTTCCCACTTTGATTGTTCAACGCGGAATAAAGCAATTACTGTGATAATTTCGCTTGGTTGTTCTGCCCATCCGCCCGAAAACGGAAGGGTTTGCATATTTTCAGTCATGAAATAAATATTCAATGCTGACCAGAAGTATTCATCTAAGTAAGTTTTTATCTCTTTTCTTTTGATAAAGATTTCAACTTCTTTTCCGGCTTTCGTTTCTTTGACGTGAGTGTTCCAAAGGATTTCCCCACGTCGTCCTGCGTACTCGTGCTTATATATGCCTTCCTTGTACGCCCGAAAGGCAATGGCTAGTTTTTTTCAGGCACAGTTTTTTGTAATTCTTCTTGGCACTTTTTGAAAAGTTCGTCAACTAAGCCGTTGAATTCTGATGGAGCGTTCAACAATTCAACTGCGTTGTTGATTGGTTTTACGTGGCCGTCTTCTTCGCAAGCACAATTTGAAATTGTTTGGATCATTTCTTTTAAGATTTGAGTTTTGTTTGGGTCTGCAAGAACAATTTCGAATGTGTCTACAGAGCCATTCGCAGAAGCCTGTCCTTTTGATTGTGGACGTGGGATTAATCTTTCACGCATTTGAACTGTTGGATTTTTGTATGTAACAACAATTTGCTCGTTTTGGGGCAATTCGTTGTTGCCGTTGAATTCTGGAATGTAAGTTTTTGTTTTTGAAACTTGAATAACCATATTGTTTTTTCTCCCTTTTTTTTATGCTGCTAGTGATGGAACATCTAAGCTGTAGAATACTGGGTCATTGCCTGTCAAACGCATTGAAGCGTCATAAGACTGCGCGTTTCCTGTTGAGCCGCCGAGGTTCATGTTGTAAAGATAGATTTCTGCGAATACAAATGCCTGAGTTTCTCCTGGAACGTCTGTCATATTAAGCCATCCAAGGAAATACAAAGATTCACCAGCTGGAACAGACACTGTTACTGTTGTATTGCCTGATGCATCTGTTTCACGGCGGAAGAGTTTCATGTTTCTCCCAACCATTCCGTCAGATTCGTCTGACACGCCCAAAGTCATGATTGAGTTTACAGTTCCTGTTGCGTCGCGTTTGCCAAGTCGATATTTTTTAAATTCGTCTTTTAAACGTGTTACGTCAATTTCTGATTGTGTAATTTGCAATTGCCACCCAGTACAATCTGCAACTTCTGTGAAAATGAGTTTTTGAAGTTCGTCGCCATCTGCAAGCACTTCATTTCCCGTTGCTGGGTAAAGTTCACCAAGTTTCATTCCTTTTGGGAAAATTGAAATTGCTCCAATGGCAGTGATTAAATACATCCCGTCGCCGCCAGATGTTGCTTCTGCTCCACCAACTAACACATGCAATGTGCTAGTTCCATCACCTTTGTATTTTTGACCTTTTTTTCCAGTCATGAATTTTCCGTCATCGCCAACTAATGGCTTTTCTTGTCTTGCCATGATTTTCTCCTTTTATTTTTTTTCAAAACTTCAAGGGGCAAGTTTTGGAAAAAAGGTTTATTTTTTTTATTCGCCTTTGTAAGATTTTTCTTCTTTGTCATAAGAAGAACTTGAATTGCTAGTTGATGTTTTTACATCTGTTTTTTTGTCCTGATCTTTTTTTTCAGGAACTTTTTTTGTTTTGCCGTTTTCTGTTTTATACTCTGTTGTATATTGCATTTTTATTCCTCCATTGGAATTGTTATTTCAATGGTCCTGTTATCTTCAACATCTTGCACGGATGTTGAATCAGGGCTATCGATGAAACTGTCTTCTGGAGACAAAGTTTGGGTAATTCTGGTGTTTGGAATTTTTACAAAACTTTGCATTCCGTTTGCAGCTTCTATTGGCTCTTCTAATCTTAGATTTTCAGACTCTAAATATTTATCAAGGTTTTCAATCAGTTCTACAGCTTGCTGCAAACCTGTTTGGCTTTCTGCACGCCCCGAAACTTGTACTCGCAATCTAACAGTTCTTTGTTTTGATTTTGCTTGGTAAGTTTTGTCGGGTGTGGTTTTTAAAAGTGATACTTTTAAAATCACGCCTTTTTCTGAAACGCTGGATGGCGTTATTACAACTTTTGTTTTGTATTTTTTGCCATTGATTACGTTTCTTTTTAGCTGGTCTGCAAAAAGTTGCATTGCCTTAAAGGATGTCATTTGAAACCTCGCTTAACATTTGGCTTATTTCTTCATCTGTTAGATAGAAGAACCGACGCTTTTGTATTACTACAGATTTTTTTAGGTAATAAACAACTTTTCCAGCTTCGCTTGTGCCTCGCTTTCTGTAGCAAATTGTTCTTCCTACTCGGTAAACATAATTATTTGCTTTTAGGCCGTTCAGCACTTCTGTGGGGCTGTAGCCGTAAGCTCGTTGTAATTGACGAGTTCCTGCTGCTGGGATAAAGAGCCAATTCTTTTTTGCAGTAATTGTTCCTCCGTTGTTTTGAATTGGAGCGTAAACTTTATCTGTTCCCACGCTGGCAGTGTTGTTTCCAATTAATTCGTAGGTGATTGATTCCCTTAATCCTGTTGAATCCTGCAAAGGCTTTGCATCACTGCCCCTAAAAGCTTTAGTTGCAGCTGATAAAGGTTGCATTCCTGTTGCATAATAGATATGCCCTCGAATTGCCTCCATGGCAAACTTTCCAGCTTCGTTTGCTTTGGATTTTTCATCGAGATTTTTTGCCATATCTTCTAGAGCTTTGCTTGCGGATTCAAATTTCATAAGGTAAAACCTCGTGCTTGGTGTAATTGTTGCAATCTAGGATTTGTTGCAGGTTTGATTACAACAGCGGCAGAAGTTTTTGCGACTGCCTGATTGTCGGAATCTGGAAAAGAGCCAAAGGCTGAAATAATTGTATTTTTTGCTTGTAGACGATATTCCCGACCTGCTTCTTCGTGGCCTAGTGCCATGTGTAGCTCATAGATCGATTGCATCAAAACGATTTCTCTTTGAACTTTATCATCCAGATTGATTTTAACGCCAAGGTATGACAGAACTGTTCCGATGTAGATTTGAGCTCGTTCTACAGCGTCCAAAACAAACTGGTCTGAATCTTCGGAAAGTTGGATGTAAAGGTTGTGGGAAAGTCTTTTTGAAACTTCATCTACTGTTATTTCTTTTCCAAAAGGTTCAAAGGTTACATCGTTGTTTGTGTCTTCTGCTGGAATGTTGTCAATTTCTAATTCGTCTAGTTCTGCCATGATTTACCTGCCTATTTTACTGTTACAGTAATTTTTCCAACTCTATTCATTGGAATTGCAGGGAGTGGTTTTGATTCTCCCAGAATTTTTACGCTACTTGGATCATTTTCTTCCCATGTTTTCGCAAAGAAAGGTAATGGAGCAAGATTTGCGTTTAAATCATCTAGTGCAGCATAAATTAACTTCCCAGCATTTGCCAAATCAATAATCTTAATTTCATTATCTGCTACAACAGATTTAACATCTTTTGAGCCAGGCAAAACAAATGTTAGAGCCATCGAAACAACTTCATATTTCCCAAAAAGAGAAATTCCTCTGTCAGTCCATTTCGCATATCCGTTAAACCCACCGCTTAATGCTCCTAAAGAAGCAATTAAATTGTTATAAACAGATTTACCTAACAAGAATACAGGTTCTACTGCTGTTCCAATTTTTTGTTGATATTCTGTCAACGCATTGTCAAACAGGCTCAAAATGGCATCTAAAGAACTACCTGTTTTTAAAGTTGCAGGTGTTAATGTTTTAGGGGTTCCTAATTCGATTTCACAAAGGCCACCTTGTCCATTCTCCGTCGAATATGGATAAGCAATCTTTCCAGTAAGAGCCTGTCGTGTAAGAACTTCTGTTGTCATAGAAATTCTATCTCTACATTTTGAGATATTTTCTTCAACGGTTTGTTTTATTGAGAGTTCATCTCCTGCAACAATCAAATCATTAATATCTTTGGCGGGAAGTGTTCTGGAAACCTTAATCGGATCTACCTCAATCAAAGTCTTTGTTGTTTTTGTTACGTCTATTGGCACAGACCGGCCATCACGACGAACAAGTGGAACAGCTCCAATAACATCCTCAATATCTGAAACTGCGATATAAGGGCTGTTTTTTTGAACTCTGCGATTTGCAGGAAAAAGTAAATCCATCAATGGTGTTGTTGGTTTTGGCAGTGTTGATACGATATCTGCAACCGACTGTTGTGTGAAATATTTTGAAAATTTACCAAAATTCTTAATAGCCATTTTTATCTCCTATTTTTTAAGCTCCGGCAGATTCTGCCATTTTACCAATTGCGTAGATTCCTACATTACGCAAATCTTCACGCAAATCTTCTGGTGCAAGACTTTTGTCTGCAAGCAAAAGTTTTTCACCGCGAACTGCACCGTGAATAACAACGTTCAAAACTGCACTAGATGCTTCTGCTTCTAGGTTGTCGTAAGCAACTGCAACAGGTTTGTTTGTTGTTTCACCTGCTGGCAATGGTTCATAGCCACTTTCACCTTTGAACAATAATGTTCCAGCGTCAAATGGGCCAACGCCATCTTTTAATGCCACAGTTGTGATGATGTGGTGATCTCCGTGAACAACAGAGTTTTGTTCTGTTGTAATTTCTGCAATTACTTTATTCATTGCTTGCCTCCTATACGTTTGCAATCATTTTTTTTGATAATGATTCAACTTTTTCTGTTTTTGGGCTTGAATCAGAAAGGTTTAAGATTCCTGGTTCAACTTTTTTGGGCACGTTTTGGAAAATACGCGCTAAAATTTGTGTTGGACGTTCTTCAGTTTTTTTGTCGCCGTCTGAAAGGGTAATTGTTCTACCTTCTGCGAAACTGTCTGAAAGTGCCAAAATCTGTTCTAGTTCAGATTCTGTAACTTTCCCTTCGCATGCCTTTTTTAAGTTTTCTTTGTCGGCAGCGTGTTGTGCAGCTTTTGAATCTGAAAGCATTTTTTCTTTTGCTTCGATTTCGGCTTTAAGCTTTGCATTTTCTTCTTGCATAGCTTTGATTTCGTCTTCTTTCATGATTTCCTCCGTTTGAGATTTTTCTTTATCTTCAACTTTTGTTGACTGGTTTGGGTCGGTGTCGCTCAAAAATAATTGTGTTGCGTTTGAGCTTGGATATGTTTTTAAAGTGGCTTTGTCGTCATCTGAGGCTGCAATTGTTGTTGCATCAGCTTCGCCGTTTTTGATTTCTGTTGCGATTGATTGCTCAAGGTCTTTTATTGCAGGTGGTTCATCGCCTAAATATGCCAGGTGATGCAAATACATTTTTCCGTCGCTGGCACGAGCTTTTGCACCGATTGAGACATCAGGATAATAACCTTCTTCATCAACAGCTTTTGCCAAGACATCGTTTTCTTCAATCGTTGCAAAAAGGCTTTTTGCTTTTTTGTCATATTCAACTGAAACGACATTGCCAAGTCTTGGACGGTTTTCTGTCCAGTGTCCGCCAAGTTTTACTGGAGCTGTTTTAATTTCTGCAAAAGTTTCTGCAATTTCTTGTAAATCTTTTTCTGTAACAATTTCTGGGTTTTCTTTTGTGCCAAAGATTCCAGCTTTTGCAATTTCTCTTGTTCTTGTTTTCATAATTACAATGATAATTTTGTTTAATTTTTTTCTCTGAAATAGGGGCAAGAATAAAGCCCCGAAAGAATTAACCTTCGGGGCAAAAACTAGAAAATGGATTTTTACATAATTTTTTCAAGTTTCTTTTTTAGCATTTCGCATTGTTCGCCTTGGCACTCGCGATAAGTTCTGCGATACATTTCGTGTGGGTTTTCTGCATCGCGATCATCGTCGGACATGTTGATTTCTCTTGTGAGCGAATCAATGTGGCGATCGAGTTCCTGGGCTGTCGTCATGCGGTTTTTTGCTCGGCTTGCAAAATATGAAGCAATTTCTGTGTTGCCAATTTCTTTTGCTTCCTCTGCATAGTCTGTGAGCATTTGAGCATCCTTGTAATCGTCCATTTGTGTTTTTACTAAGAGCTTCATAAGTTTATGAGCTTTGTTTTTTTTGTGTTCTTCCATAGCTGGTTTCTCCTATTGTTCTTCCTGGATATAGCGATAAAGAGTGTCAACATCTTGAGCTGTTAGGGTTAGATTTAGTTTTTCGTTTTTGCATACTATACCTTGTAGGTAATTTGGCACCAAACTTGAAACAAGATCTGGCAAAGGAATTACCGCAGGGCCTTTTGCAGCTTGTTTTGAAAATTCTTCATACAAGACGTCAATGTTAACATTTCCTTTGTCGTCAAGTATGTTTAAGAATTTCACAACGGGTAATTTTGCAACCTCTGTTATGTTTTTTTCCATATTTCGGGCGAACAAACCAACTGCTGCACCTAAAACCCAATTTTTTCCTTTATCCATTTTTGGCAAAATTTCAACGTCTACAAATTTAGCCAATCCTTTACTTACAGCTTGAATGCTTACCATTTTTATCCTCCAAAGTGGCAGGGCTTAAGCCCTGCCTGTTTTTATGCAGTCTGTGTACCGCAACCACAACAACCACAATTTGGGATTGGGTTATATGTTGCTTGAGCTGTTGTTTCTGTACCAGCTGTTACGTCTGCAACTAATTTTGCGTAGAAAGTTGCGTTAGAGTATGTGACAATTGCGTTGTCAGCACAACATCTAGCATTCTTTTCTGCTGCAATTTTGTTGTTAAGGTCAGCTTGGATGAAACGCATATCATCAACAACTTTTTGATTTGTTACAGCTTGAGCAGCTGCAATTTGTGCAATTGCTTCGCCTGTTGCTTTGTCTTTGCCGTCGATGTATCTGTATAAATCAAGGATTTTTTTGTCAGTTTCCTGAGAAACTTCCAAGCGTGCAATTGTTGCATCCTTTTGGGATAATTGGTTCATTATGCCCAAATCGTAGCGAGTTGCTCCAATTACTTCGTTGCAACCACAACCGCAACTACAGCCACAGCCTTTTACGTTGCCTGAAAACAAACCAGACAACATGCTAATTCCAAGCATATCGCCTAATAGATTTGTGCCGTTGTTTGCTCCAAGACCCAAATTACCCAATAGGTTATTCAAGCCGCCATTTGCAAGACCAAGAACTGTACCTGCAATACCTAAACCAAGACCAGTGTTTGCAACACCTTTACTTACTTCTGCCATTTTGTTTTCCTCCTGTATGGCTTTTAAGTTTTGTTTTAAGGCCTTAAAACATGGCTTTAAGCTACAGCCAAAAGAGGATTGAAAAGTCCTTTATTAGGTTTTAGTTTTGATTAGTTTTTTGCGTGGGAAGTTTTTAAAAAGTATCATGATTGATTTTTATTTTGTTTTGAGTTTATATTTGGCGTATGAGACCTGAAGAATTATTTAATTTGATTAAAAAAACTAAGTTTGAAAAAGTTGGTGATGACGTGGATTTTGCAGTTTTGGTTTTTCCAGAAGAAAAAGCTGTAAGACTGATTTTTGAAGAATCAGCCTCAAAACGTGATTGGCAGAATAATTTTAACTTTCCAATTAAGCCGTACAAGAATCAACAGAACACTTTGTGGTTTGCTCGTGGCTGGGCTAAAGCCTACAAATATGCGAATGATTTAATCATGGAAAAGTTGATTGAAGCTCACAACAACAATCCCCATTATAAAGTTGAAATTTGTGGATGGAGTTATGGTGGGGCAATAAGTTTGTTAGCAGCAGAAGATTTTTATTTTAGGACAAAAACAAAAGCTGATGTAATCACTTTTGGAGCTCCAAAACCTTTGTTTGGGAGAAAAACAAAAAATTATGTTTTGTCTTGTTGTGAGAAAGTGCAACAGTTCGCTCATAGGTGTGATGTGGTAACATTGTGCGTTCCATTTCCTGGATATAAGATGCTGAACAAAATTAAGGTTGGCAAATGGAACTTGTTTAATTTGTTTAAGCCGAATGTTTATCATTGTTGTTATGGGGATAAGGATTTGTATTTAAAATAAAAAAAAGCACCCGTTTGGGTGCTCTTTTTGTTTAGTCCTCGTAAACCCCTAATTTCTGAAAGATTTCTCTCATTGATGGTTCGTTATGACCGCGAGTTCCATCGAAAATTCTAGCGGCAAATTCTTCGTATGTTTCATTTTCTTTTGCGATCCAATAAGATGCAGAGTGCATATCATCTTTGATAAGCTCGGACAAAATATATTCTTTATCCAAATTTTCTGCTTTGATGTATTCATCAATATCAGAGTTTCCTCTGCCAAACTCGTAGTATGCGTCTTCTTCGGAAATATCATTTTCCGCAAGAAGTTCCTTTATGTCGTTATATCCATCTTCATCGAAGAATTCTTTTCCGAAATCGCCATTTTCTTTTTGTTCTTTCAAAGAACTCATTTTGTAGAAGATTGCTTCACTAGTCCAAGCCTCAAATGCTTGGTCAAAATCAACGTGCCAAAATAATTTTGTATTCAACTGATGAGGGCGCTGTACAACAATAACTTCACCTGCAACTACTTTTTCTGTTCTTTCTTTCATAATTTCCACCTTGCTCGTCTTTCCGAGCTGTCTTGTAATTTGATTTTCTTTAGGGCTTTTGTTTCTGCCCTATGTTTATAATATATAATATCTTTTTGTTTTTGTCAATACCTAAAACAAAAAAAAGTTAATTATTTTCTATTTTTTCTAAGCCTGCCAAAATCAAATATTTTGAAATTGACATTCCTTTTTTTTCGGCTTCAGTTTTGATAAGTTCATAATCACAAAGATTTGCACTTATCGAAAACTTTTTGATTGGAACTTCTGCTTTTGGTCGGCCACCGCCGTGGTAGCCGTAGCCTGTGTATTTTTTTTCTTCTGTCATTATTTTTCCTCCAAAAACCCCTTACCGATTAAGGCAAGAGATTTTTTGTTTTTCTACATCACTATAAAACCACCGTTTATAAAAAATAAAACACACATTGTTTGTTTTTCCGATAAGTTACCGTTTTTTAAAATCTTTCTTACACCAAAAAAAGCGGGATATTTTCCTGTTTTTTCACAAGTTTTAGCCATATTTGGATATTCTGTCATTGGTGTAAAACTTGTTACTTTCCAATCTGCATTAGCATATGTAATTGTTTTTCCTATCATTGTTTCCATAATTTCCACCTTCCCAGTCTCTCCTGAGCGTCTTGTAATTTGATTTTCTTTGGGCTTCATATCCGCCCTATGTTTATAATATATATCATCTTTTTGTTTTTGTCAATACCTAAAACAAAATATTTTTATAAAATTTGCAATTTTTTTTTATTTGTGTTATGATTCAGACATAATTTCTACTGTGGTAGATATTTGTGATTTGATTTCGGCTTTGCCTGCAAAGGCAAGGCCTTTTTTTTTGGAGTTTTTAAAAAGTATCAAAAAAGTATCAGGTTCATTTTTTAAAAGTATCATAGAGTTAAAACTTTTCTAATTTTGTTTTGAAGAATTTTTTTGTGTCTGTAGTAGGCGGCACGAGACATTCCTAATTCCATGGCAATGCCTTCGTCAAGCAGTTGGTTTTTTAGCAGCTGTTCAAAAATGTTTTTTTGAGTTTGGGTCAGTGCTGCTTTTGAGAGCACAAGATCAATTTGGTCTTGCAGAAATTCGTCGTAATGAATTTTACTCATTTTTAAATTTTTCTCCGAATAATACGGATAACGTTTTTTTATAAATTGTTTTCAAAATATGGGCAATGTGATATAATTTTTTTTAAGCGAGGTATTTTTTATGAGAAAAATTTTATTCTTTTTATTTTTATTTATGCTATTGGTTAGTTGTTCTCAGCCTAGTACAACATCAACCGAAAAAGAAGCTGAAAAAATAATTGCCTATGAAAATTACGAAGACGGCAGCAGCTATGAGATTAAATTCGTAAAAGACACATCTGGCAATGTGGAGCAAACAGGTATAGCCTATTCCTATTCACTTGCGGACGGCAGGAAAGTAGGATTTGCAATATCTAAGCAAACATCAAAAAATGGCAGCATATACAAAGCAATTATCATGGCACAAAGAACAACATCAGCTTTTTCTTCAGATTTTTGGAATTCCTACGAAATAAACATTGGCAACACTAATGTTTATTTGTCTCAACCTATTTCTACACCTATGGCAGAAAATGGTAATTATCAATTTTTAATTACTGGAGGGCTCTCTGCCAGTGCCATTGAAAGATTAACTAACGCAACTTTGATTTATATTGATTTATTAAACTCTACCAACCCGCAGGTAAACACAAGAATTGTAATTCCTGGCAAGTTTCAATTAGCGTTACTAGAGTATCTATAATACACCCCCAATTAAACGAAATTTAAAGGGTTTTAACGCGTGTTTTTTGCAAAATTGAATAATTTGCCACCGAACGCAAAAAACCCCTATTTTTTGCGATTTTAACAAAAAAGGCCCTGGAGCGTTCCAGAGCCTTTTTTTCATTTATAATTTCTTATTGTTGCAAAGATTTTGCCTTTTAGTTGCAAGTTTTCAATTTGCAAAAGTTGGAATTCAGATTGTGCGTCATCCAGCTTTGCAGTGTGTGGCAAGTTGAAAACTGCCACTTCATTTTCTGATACAAACTTCAAATATCTGCAATATTCTTTATTCGACATGGCGAAGACGTAGATGCCGTCTCCTGCGTTGATGATGTTTTTATTGTACATCACAAGATCGCCATCACAAATATTTACACCAACCAAAGAACTTCCTTTGTGTTGATGTACCATTACACCTGTTGCCATTAAAGGAAAACCACTACACGCATCCTCTTCCATTTTTATTTCTCACATATTTTACATTAAGAATGTAATTTTAAAATAAAGAATTTTTTCTTAAAAAGGCAAGAACTTTTCCAATTATTTTATATTTATTTTCCATTTCCGGAATCTTGATTTTATCTAATACTGATACGTCCCGAATGTCTGGTGTGTGCATGGCACAGATGCGAACTGTGTTTGAGATTTCTTCAAATAAAAATAATCTGCAATACACCTTTTCATTTTGGACAAATAAATAAGCGTCGTCGTCTAATCCACAGGAACGCGTATCAATAAATAGAATGTCTTGCATTAAGAACCCAGCCCCGGACATGGAATTGTCATTCATAACGAATGCAGCCAAGTTTTCTTTAGGAACTGGAAACATTGCGGATAGTGATATATGCCCGTCAATAATTTCTTGATTGTTCAAAACGATTTCTTGCGTTTTTTCAATTTTGTTTTTAATAATTGGGATGTTTGCAATTTGTTCTTTTGTTGCAACTTCTTTTGATTTGCACATTTCACCTTCGCCTGTTAGTAGCCAATTAGGGTTCAAATCAAATCTGTTTATCAGTTTTAAAACAAAATCAGCCCCAGGGTTTTTTGACTTTCCCGATTTCAAATCTGAAATATATTGTGTTCTACATCCTACTTCTTTTGATACAGATAAATCTGTTTTTCTTTCTATATCGTCGATAATTCTTGACCATTCCATAAAATAATCCGAAATTTCTTTATTTTTACGTCGATTTTTCTTGACAAGAAAAGATATATCGACGTATATTATATATAACAAATGATTAACTAGTTAAGCATTTCATAAAAAAATAACTCTGATTGATTAACTAGTTAAGCACTGTATTTTGTATCGACAAAAAAATATTGTCGGTTTAGTGATTTTTGGGTAAGGCTAAAAATCAAGTTCTTTGACAGCGGTAAACGGTGGGGAAGCGTAAGAGATTGCGTGCCACTTTTCCTGACGTGCAGATGTGGTGTTTGCACGCCAAAATAAAAACCAAAAAAAAAGCAGATAAGAAAAATCTTATCTGCCTGCTGACGTGTGTGAAAGACCTTTGCAAAAAGGCTTCGTATTAATGATACGAATAAAATCTTAATTCGTCAAGGAGGCTTTTTATGGTAAATGAGTTAAGAGGTTGCAGACCGTTTCCTTTTGACATTGAACGAAAGGAACGATGCCAAGAAATTTTATCTACTTACGGAATGACAATGGCTGAACTTGCTATGCATTTAGGTGTGTCAAAAGTATTAATTACTAACGTTATAAATGGTCGAGATCTATCACCAAAAACAGAAGCTAGAATTGCAAGTTTCTTAAAAGTTCCAAAAGAATTTCTTTTTCCAGAGCGCACCGCTTTGGAAATTGCCGAAATGCGAAAAGCTGAAGCTGAGCAGAAAGCTCGTGCAGAAGAAATGAAAGCGGCACGAATGGAGATTCGCCGCAAGGCATTGGGGGTGGCGTAGATGGCACGAACAGTTAATTCTAATACTGGCTTTGAATCAGATTGTGTAAAAAGAGTTGAACATCTTGATAACAAGGCGAAACTTCTGGTTGTAGAAGATGATGGATTTTATATTCATGCGATTTTTCAAGAACATGAATTTTTTGAACGTTTGCATACGAACAGCCTAGTTGAAGCATGCAAGCAATTCAACCACGTTGTCAAAACCTTAAAAGCGTGAGGTGTGTTATGGATTGGGAATTTCTTAAAAACAACATACCGAACGAAAAGACTTGGTGTGTTTTTCGTGAAGACTTTACACCAGATGAAGTTATTGAATATGACATCCCCGCGTGGGACAGTTCTGCTTATGCCGTTGGGTATATCTTGGATGGACAAATCCATAGTTGGTGGAAGGCTGGCGAAAGTGTGATTAATGTTGGAGACAAGGCCACTCAGAACTGGCTTTGGAGATATGTGGAGGCTTAAAAATGGAACTTGTTAAAACATCCGTTTTGGCTTCTGCTTTGGGAATTTCAAAAAAATCAGTTTTGGAAAAAGCTCGACAAAACGGCTGGGCATACGTCGAAAAAAACGGTGCTTGGCAATTTGTGGAAAATCGTCTTCCAACAGATGTGCGTTTTGCTGTTGCAGCTTACAAAAGCGGTGCTCCTGTTGTAAAGAAAAAAGTACAAAAGCAAGAAACAACAGAACGCGAACTTGTGGGCGATAACTTTTTGAATGCTTCAGACAAGGCTCAAAGCGTGGCACAGTTTAGAGCTGCATTAATCCACGAGTGGCAATCTAGTGGGCTGAAAGTTTTGGACTTTGTGGAAGTTTACAATTCCGGGGCTTATCCTGGCCTATTCCAAAAACTTGGAGAAGTTTCAAAAACAACTTTCTATCGCTGGGTTTCTGATTGGAAAAAGTTTGGAGCTTCGGGCGTTGTTCCAAAGTACGGGACAAGTTCGGGCGGTGCTGGTGAAAGTCTGCTAGACGAAGAGCGTGAATTGTTGAAAGCCTTTTGGCTTGTAAATACACAGCCAAGTATGATGCACGCTTACAGATTAATGAAAGCAAACTTGCCTTATTCTGAAGCAAAGTATCAAACTTGCGTCAATTACTTGAATAGCATTCCTAAAGCAATTGCAGGATTCCATAGGCTTGGTGCTGGAAGATTTGAAAACTTATTTCTTCCACACATGGAACAAAATATTGAGCAATACAAAAGCCTTGAGGTTGCGGTGTCTGACCACCACTGTTTGGATTGTGTTGTTTTGTACAATGGCGAACTAGTTCGTCCTTGGCTTACAACTTTCCAAGATTTGCGAAGTGGTAAGATTTTAGGGTTTTGTCCAAGTATAAAACCAAGTTCGATGTCTATCGTAGTTGCTTACTACATGATGTGTTTGCGATATGGGATTCCGAATTGTTGTTTGTTCGATAACGGTAAAGACTATCGTGGAAAATGGCTGAATGGCCACACAGAAACTGCAAAGATTTTTTCTCCAGAAGGATGGAGTGAAGAAATTGAAGTTGAGTTCCAAGGTGTGTTCGGAATTGTTGGTTCTGAAGTTCGATTTACACGGACTTACAACGGAAAATCAAAAGCTAGACAGGAACGGTATTTCCGAATTATTGGTGAATATTTTGCCAAAGACTTTGGAACTTATGTTGGTTCTGATAGCCGAACACGTCCAGAAGATGCAGCTCTTATGTGGCGTGCAATTGACGGTAAAGAGCAAAGGCATGACATTCCGACATGGGAAGAATTCTGCGCTTCAATTGAAAGTGTGATTGAACTTATCAACGACACTTTTGAGAGCCAAGGTGTTGGAATGAATGGCAAAACAAGAAGCCAAGTCTTCCTTGACAACTTGCCACCGGAAGAAATGATTAGAAAGCCAACGGTGGAACTTTTACAAAAAGCCTTGTTAAAAGGTGAAGTTCGTAAGGTTGGAAGAAACGGTGTAAAAGTTGGTGGTGTTAATTACTATCACGAAGCACTGTTTGAGTTTGTGGGCCGAGATGTTCGAGTTTACAAAGATTTGCTTTCGGCGGAAGTTGTTACTATTTGCGACTTGCACGGAGATTTGATTTGTAAAGCACAAGCAAATTACTTTAAGGAAACTGGCTATCTTGGAAACGACCTTGCACGGCTTGAAGGCGCACGTGCAAAACTTACTGCAATTGCAGAGCGTGGTTCTGGAGAAGTAAACGCTGCAATTGAATATCAAACAATGATTGACGTTGCCCGCAGAACTTACGGAAACAACGCAATTGCAGGTGTAGACCAATTCTTGGGCTACACGGAAGAAAAGGATGTTGAGGTTGAAAAACCTAGACAGATAAAAAATCAAACAAAATTAAAATCGCTGTTAGAAGCTGACGACGGCGATTACGCAATGGAGGCGTAGAGATGAATCAAAGTGTGAAAGAATTATTGCAAGAAACACTTGAAAAGTATGGGATTTCGCGAGCTCGTGCAGGTCGTGAAATGGGTTATTCTTCTTCGATAGTGTCTGCCTATATGACAGGCAACTATTCTGGTGATGTGGCGAAGTTGGAGAAAAACATCCAACAATGGTGTAACAGACAAATCAAGGCTCATAGCCGTAAAAAGATTCCAATTGTGGAAACAACTGCGGTAAAGACAATCTTGAACGCAATAAGTATGGCTCATACTGAACATGATATTGCGTTGATTGTTGCGGATGCAGGAGCAAGCAAAACAACATCTGCAAAGTTATATGCCGACAGAAACGAAACAACAGTTGTTTACATTCCTGTTGTGGCTGGAATGAATAGAAAAATGCTTGTTACAGAAATTGCTAGACAATTGGGCGTTGAAACAATGCGAGTGCCCTTGAATGTGCTGATACAACAGACTGCACAGGCTTTGGCTGATAGAGACAGCCTTGTAATTTTGGACGAAGCTGACTATTTGAAAGCTGACGCGTTGGAGTTCTGCCGACGTCTAGTTTATGACCTTGGGGAATCAGGTCTTGTTCTTATGGGCTTGCCAAGACTTAGAGCAATGATTCAAAACTTACGCAATGACCACAGACAACTTGAAAGCCGTATTGGAATTAGCGTTCACATGGAAGGTTTGACAAAATCTGATGCAACACTTATTGCTCGGGAAGTTTGGCCAAATTGTGAAACTGAAATTATTAACAGTTTGTATGATGTGAGCAAAAGCGATGTGCGTCAATTTGTAAAATTAATTGAACGAGCTCAAAACACAATGGTTTTAAACAACTTGGAAAATCCAACACAAGACGCAATTGAAATGGCGGCAACGCTAGTGCTAAAAAGACGAGGTGAAAAATGAGCGAATTACTAAATCCATTAATGGAAAATACGCCACGACGTGGACGACCCAGCAAAACTGCTGCGGTGTACATTGATGGCGTTTTGGTTGTGAAGGAATCTGAGCGAGAAGAAATTAATAACCTTGCAGCTCAGATTGACGTCAGTATCTCGAAGGCAAAGAAGCACATCACTGACGCGGTTGTTTCGCACTTTGCTTTGGGAGAAATTATTGAAACAAAAATATTGCCTCGTTGGGTGGGAAAATGCACTGCCCAAGAGGTAGCAGAAAAAATCCAAATTCCTGCAAAGGTGGTTTTGGATGCATCTAAAATATACAAAGGTTTTAAGGATAATCGGGAAGCACTAGAAGGAATGGCAGTTTCTACGGCTTTGGCTTTTTTGCGTGAGCAGAAAAAAGTTGAAAAAACTGAACAAGTGCAATATGCACTTCCTTCTGGTCAAGTTGGTTATAACGAAGATGAAAGTTTTGGACTTCCTACGGCAAGTGGCATTCCGCTTTCTACTTATCGCTTTAGATCAAAAGACGGAAAATTTTATCTGTTGCATAAAGGATTTCCAACAGCAATTCCTGTAGCAAGTGTTACAGTTGATCAACCCAAAACACCGAGCCAACAAATGGCTTATGACAATATGATGGTTCAAACGCAAAAAGCGTTTGAGGAGTATTATGCGACAATTGAAGCAGAGATGGAGGAATAAAATGCAAGACATTGAAGAAGATGCAAAACTGTTGGTCATTCAAAATTTTATTGACCTATTAGTTGTGTTAAAAACAGATTACGTGATTCTTCCAAATGTGGATATTCACGGAAAGCCTTTGGAATCCGAAAAGATATTTTCTGTAGGGCTTTTTAAAAATGAACAATTGCTTAGATACATTTGTTTGATTGACGACAGTTTTGAAGTCGTTTATCAAAGGGTTAGCAACTTGGTTTTGGACGTGATTAAGGAAATTGGAAAAAAATGGAAGTCTTTTTAAATGGCAAAACGCCACCGTTTTTTGAATCTGATGTTCCAGATTTGAATGAAAAAAAGATACAGTACGCCGTAAATAATATGCACTATGCGGGATTGCAGATGTGTGCGGCGGGGTATCTTTTAATTATGACAAAAATGGGCCACAGCCCAAAAGAAATTAAGCAGATGTTAGAGGATGCAATGAATGACAAAGGCGCAAATCAAAATAATTAGCTGATTGGCTGATGGCAGAGATTGTGGTTGCTACCCTTGCAGCAAATGTCCTTTTAAACGGGCTCGGAACAATCCAGATTATTGCCCACAAGAAAGGTTGTTGCGAATTGCTGCAAAAATGGTGTTGGAATTAGGAGGCACGAATGGGCGTGTTGGATGACAATGTAGTTTATATTTCTGGACCGATTACAGGAATTGAAAACTACAAACAGAACTTTGAAGAAGCAGAAAAAAAACTGCGTAAAATGGGTTTGAGAGTTGCGAATCCTGTTAGATTTGCAGAAGCTCTTGAAGAGAAGAAAAAAATGTACTACGGCAGAATGCCAACTTACAAAGAATATATGGAAACAGCAATTGCGACACTGTTCAAGTGTGATTCTATTTATTTTTTGCCTGGTTGGAAAAATTCAAAAGGTGCAAGGCTGGAATATCGCACAGCAAAAACTGTGGGAATTCAAAGAATTTATATTTCTGGAGAAGAACATGACTAAAGAATGTTTGCAAAATTTAAATACGAAGTTGGATAAAATTAAACAACTTTGCAATGAAAATATTATTTCTGGAACAGACACAGTTCCAGAAATTAAAAAGTTGGCAAAAGAAATTCAAAACGAATTGCCTTTGCCATGTTCATCACATTGTAATAATTGCAAAAACGGAAAGGTTTTTGCTTAATAGGGGGAAAATATGACTCAAACAAAAATTAATGTTCCAGAAGGATTTATGTTGAACGCTCGTGGCGGGTTAGATCCTGTGGCTATTGTGAAAGATGTTGACAAATTACGTGATGATATGGTTCACGAAATTGTAAACGAATCAATTCAAAAACACAAAGAACTTCAAGAAATGAAGAAAAGGTTTTTCAGCACAATTGACGCTTTTGTTCGATTGTCGGCTGAAAAATACAATTTGAACTATGGCGGAAAAAAAGGAAATATGACATTCCTATCCTACGACGGAATGTATAAAGTTGTAGTTTCTGTAAATGAAAACATCTTTTTTGATGAGCGATTGCAAATCGCAAAAGAATTGATTGATCAATGCATCCAAGACTGGGCAACAGACAGCCGAAACGAAATAAAAGCTCTTATTCAAGATGCTTTTTATGTTGGAAAATCTGGAAAGTTGGATAAAAACAGAATTTTAGGTTTGCGTCGATTAGACATTCAGGACGAAAGATGGCAAAAAGCAATGACAGCAATTAGTGATTCAATACAAATTGCAGGTAGTCGCGAATACATCCGCATCTATGAAAGAGACCCAAACAATTCGGACAAATATAACCTTATCAATTTGAATATTGCGGCACTGGATTGCGAATAAAAAACTCACAGGCTATTCTGGATGTCTAGCCTGTGCAAACAAAGGAGTTTAGAATGTCAACACCAGCGGAAAAAAAATGGATTCGCAACATTCACGTTGCAAAGTCAAAATTAAAACTGTCGGATGCAGATTACCGAGGAATTCTTAACGGTTGTGCTGGCGTGAATTCTTCTTCTGAAATTAAGGAATGGAAGCAGTATTTTTCGGTAATGGCTGCTTTCAAAAAACTTGGTTTTAAATTAACATCGGATTCCGAAGTTTCTCACAGACGACGGAATCCTGATTGGATAACTTTCAATCAAGAAAAATATATTAAAGGCCTTTGGCAATTAGTGAGCGAGAAAAAAGACGATGACAGTCTTAATAAGTTTGTTTCGCGAGTTGCAGGCGTTGATCACTTGCGGTTTTGTTTAAAAAAAGATGCGTCAAAAGTGATTATTGCCTTGCGTCAAATGGCAATTAAACAGGGCATTAATCCTGATTACAAGGAGGTTTAATGCTTTATTGTGTAGACGAGGTTTCTTATATATTACAGGTTGAGAGGGCGTGGGTTTATTATCATTTAAGAATGTATAATATTTCGTCCTTAAAAATTGGTGATTCGTGGAGAATCACGGAATTGGGGTTAGACGATGCCGTTCGATTGTTCATTTCAAAGCGAGCTGGAGAAGTTGCCAGCGATAATGGATTGGAAGGATATTCAGAGCGTCTTGCGAGTGTCAGACAGACATATGCAAAGAATCCTGCACGATCCCCTTTTACATGCGTATCACGTTCCGGGCGAAGGTTGGCAAGTGGCCAGAACAGACTTTGTAAAGTGGTTGGACGACAGGCAAGACAACTAGAGCTTTGGGAAAACGATAATTTTTGGTAAAAACTGAAAAAGACTTGGAGAAATCCAAGTCTTTTTTTTTGCCCACATTTTAGAAAAAATAAGGCTTTGGAGTTATTTTTAGGCTATGTTAAAAATTATTGTTGAACGAAAAAAAGTAAGCTATGACTTTAAAGCAAATCCTGACTTGGAAGACGGATTTGAAAACAACTGGAAAAACAATTCAATGGATTGGCTCATTGTAAAAGATGAATGTGCCGAAATTATGCGATTCCGTTGTCAATCTGTTGCAAATTATTGTTTTGGATCAATGGCAACTGCTGATTCTGTTGCATGGGGTGATACTGTTGCTCCTGGGCCTTTTAAAATTAGAGTTTTTGCGAACCCTAGAAACTTCCACGGAGAAATTCATGAAATTATTGAAGCCACAGACATTGACGGACAAAGAATTAACACTCACGCAATGCAAACTACTGACGAAGGGTTTCAAAATGGTAGATGGCTGATTCATGACAGATTTTCAAACAAATACAACGCAGACACAAATTACGCTTGGAGTGCAGGATGTTTTATTTTGTCTTCTGGAGATTTGGCTGCGTTGAATGTAATTTTAAAAAGTTATTCACTTGCGCCTGGAATGATTATTCCTGGGGAAGTTATAGAAGTTTAAAAAAGGAGGTGTAAAATGTTTGGCATTTTACAAAATTATTTTCCACCGGCTGTGATTATGGCCGTTGTGTTGGTGGTAATTTTTACAGAACTTTTAAAAAAAGTTGTTGAAAAAATTGAAATTAAATTAGAAATGAACGGAAAACAAATCAAACTTTTTGATTATACAAAGATTTGGCTTGCAGTTTTTTGTACAGTGGTGTTTTCGGTTGCGTTGGTGTTGGCGGGTTTTTTTGAGTGGCGAAAATTATTTGTATATTCACCTGCAATTCTAGGAATAGCTATTCTTTTGTATGAGGCAATCTTAAAGCCTTTGAAGAAACTGAAAAATGGCGAAAATTAAAGATTTATTGAAAAAGGCTGTTGCAATTATTGTAGCAGTCTTTGGTTTGTTTTTTACTGGGTTTCTTTTTGGTAAAAAAAAGAAAAATGTTTTTATTGGAGAGGAAGATTTAAAAAATGAATTTAAAAAAGAAATTGAACAAACACCTGCTTCTGTCATTGTTGATAATGCTTCTAACAGTGATGAGCTTGAACGCTCAAAGCAAGAGCTTAAATCAGAATTCAGAGACAGAGTTGAAAATATCAAAAATGAGTTTTTCAAAAAATGAAGTTGATCAACTGATTTTGAAAATTACTTTGGAAGCTGAAAAACAAATTGACATGGCTTATGACGAAGGCTACAAGGCAGCAACAATTTTTTATGCTCCAAAATTAAGAGCCCTAGAAATAAAGATTGAGACTTTATCTTTTGAATTAGAAAAAGAAAAGCGTCAAAAATGGTTAATTCCTGTCTGTTCGGCTGTAGGTGCAGGATTGGGATTTTGTGGTGGATTAATTACAGTAAGGTTGGTGCAGTGATGGAAAGTTTAGGTTTGACTAAAGAATTAGTTGGATTAGTTTCTGCAATTGGGATTGTTCCAACTTTGTTAATTTGTGGCGTTGTGTTGTTTTTTATAATTCGCGAGTTAAAAAAAGAGCACAAACAAACTATGGATTCAATTTCGTCATTAAGAAAACATTCAGATGCCAAAGATGACGAATTAAAAGTGAAAATTGAAGCCGTTGAAAACGACTTAAAATATACAAAAACAGAAACAATGAGCAAGGAAGATCACTACAGAGATGTAGAAGGTTGGAAAAGTTCGATTGATAATCTGACGCAAACGGTAACGAATATGCCGTTGGAAATTATTAAGGTTATGCAAAATCTAAAGGGGAAATAATGAAAAATTGTATCTTACGTGGAAAAATCTTAAAACTGCTTTCTGAAGTGTATCCAAACGGATTGGAAAGAATAAATCTTATAAGCATCTACTATCAGACGGACAAAGTGGACGATATTGAAAAATCACTGGAATATTTGTGCGACAAAAAATATGTCTTAAAAAAAGAATTGCCTCATCCACTTAAAGAAAATGAAAAAATCATTTCTTATAAAATTTTACCTTTGGGAATTGATTTGACGGAAGGAACGATTGAAAAAGATCCTGGTGTTGTAATTCCTGCGGAGGCGTAAATGGGACGCAAATCAAAAGCAATGGAAAACGATTTGGTGGAATTAATTGTTGACAAATGGGAAGGCGGAAAAAATACAATTGTTTATGTTACCGAAGATGTTAACAGAATTTTACAGGAAAAAGGCTTAAAAATTACTTTTAGCCGCGAAGCAATTCGCAGAGTAATTCGTTCTCACGAAGATGAAGTTGCAGCAACTAAAAAGGCAATTGAAGAAGCTCGCGTAATTGCAGACATCCTAAAAGACAATCCTGGGACTGAAATTTCTGAAGCGGCGTTGTTGTATGTACAAAGCCTTTTATCCAAAGAAATAAGAACAATTGAATCGTTAGAATTTTCTGATCCGACAGAATTGTGTTCTACTCTTTCGCAAGTTGCTACTACTCAATTGAAACTTTCTACGGTTAGAACAAAAGCTGTGAAAGCACTTGATAAAGCAAAAGAAGAATTAAAAGCAGAGTTGAAAAAAGAGATTCAATCAGACCCAGAGTTGCTTGAACGTCTCTTTTCAATTGTTGATAAGGTTGAGGTGAAATAAATGGATTTTTTGGCGTTTGTAACTGTTTTTTTGGTAATTGGTGGGTTTATGTTTGTAATTTGTCTTATGGACGAAAACATAAAAGAATTAAACAAAGAAAAGGAATGCTTGAAAAATTGTGGAATTGAATGCCCTTGGAAATGTGAATATTTAGATGAAAATGAAAATTGTTTGCATTTTGATTGCCACTGCCAAAAATTGGCAGAAAAAAAAGAAGCTGTTGATTAATTTTTTTGTTGCCGATTTGATTTAATTTTTTTATCTTGAAGTTACAGACTTTTTCAGATTTATCACTCTCCATAAGAGACGCTAGGAAGTTTTTCTAGCGTCTCTTTTTTTTGCCTGTATTCCGTCTTTATTTTTTTGTTTGTTTTATCTTTTTTGTATGGAATTATTAAGAGATTTAGTCGGAACAGACAAAAGCCAATTAGAAAAAGATAAACGAATTAAAAAAGCAAAAAATGATTTTGGCTTTTTTTGTCGTTATTATTTAAGCGATTACTTTTTTGAAGATGCGGCAGAATATCAGAAACTTTTATATGAAGTGGCAAACACTCGTTCTGTATCAGATGACTTGGCTGAAAAAATAAAACCTTTTGTAAATGAAAAATATCAGTGCTTATTCAAGCCAACGAAAAAACTTGCTGGAGCAATGTTTATTGAACCACGCGAACACGGAAAAACTGTGCGTTGGTCTTTTGGGTATGTGCTCTGGTGCGTTTTGACGGGTCGGTCAAGATACGTGCTTTTGATTGGTGCTAGTGGCGACGCGGCTGGTGAAAACCTAGGAAACATCAAAACAGAAATTGAAGAAAACGAAAAAATCAGAGAAGACTTTGGAGATCTGGAAGGCTCGGTTTGGACAAATAAAAGATTAGAGTTTACAAATGGAACTTGTATTCAGTCGAAAGGTTCGGGTGCTTCAATGCGTGGTACAAGATTCCGTCAATATCGTCCTGACTTGATTGTAATTGATGATGTTTTAAAAGATGATGCAATCAATTCACCAACACAAAGAAATAAGATTCACAAATGGCTTAAACGCGTAGTTTTCAACTTGGGAAAATCAGCATTCATTATTTGGGTAAATACAATATTTCACAACGACGACCCAATCAGCCGACTTTGTCGAGAATTGGAAAATGGCGATTTAGTAAATTGGATTGCAGTTCGCTTAAGTTGTATTAAACAAGACGGCACTCCACTTTGGCCAGAATATTGGCACATTGAAGACTTGCTAGATAAGAAAAAAACGATTGGTATTTCGGGCTTTTCTACTGAATACTGCAACGAGCCTTTGGCTGATGAAGAGCGGATTATCTGTCAAGAATGGATTGATGAACACAGATATGACCAACTTCCGCCCCGCAATGAGCTTAGATTCTTCCTTGGTGTTGACCCAGCAACAGGAAAGCACGATGGAACTGCTATTGTTCCAATTGCAGTACATAAAGATTCAGGAATTGTTTATGTGTTGCCAAGTTTTGCGGAAAGTTGCTCTGAACAAAAAACTTTAGACCAAATGGTTATGCTGCATCAGGCTTACAACTTTTCTTTAATTGGCTGGGAAGATGTTGTTTTCTCTGGCATTTATGGAAATTACATCCAAAAATTGGGCGTTGAACAACACATCTATTTGCCAATTTTAAAAGTTACTACTCACGGGCAAAGTAAAGAGATTCGAGTTCGCTCTTATTCAATGATGATTCAAAACGGTTTTATTCGTTTCCCAAAACATGGATGTTCAAACATTGAGACACAATTAACAGAGTTCCCACTTGGTGCTTTTGACGATTTGTGCGACGGGTTGTGGCTTGGTTTACAAGCTGCACAAAAAGCTGGTAGTGGCAAAATTACGATGAGCACGGTAAAACGGACTGCACGAAGTGTGGCAAATAAGGTAATTGGAAGAGTGAGGTAGACAAAATGAAAGATGTTATAACTTTGTTTATTGCTAGTTATTTTTTGTTTCAATCAATGGAAGATAGCAAAAGTATGAGCTTTTGCGATTTTTTTGAATTCTAAAAAAAATGATAAGCCAATAAATCTGCCTAAAGAAATTGAAGAAGTCTGTTTAGTTAATGAAAAATTTCATAAAGGTGAATTAAAAGTTATTAGATAGTGCCTATAGTTTAGTACAAAATTTTATTTATCGCTATTTTTTTGTTATGATAAAATTGTATAATGATGATTGTTTATCTGTCCTAAAAAAACTTCCTGCTAAAAGCATTGACCTATGCGTTACCGACCCACCATATAATATAAAAATAGCAAAATGGGATTCGTGGAAAACAAATAAAGCCTATGTGGATTTTATGAAAAATGTTTTTTATGAAGTTTCCAGAGTCTTAAAAGACAATGGCTCTTTGTATTTTTTTCATAGCGACATGGAGTTAATCGCTATGCTTATGGAAATGATACGTTCAGACTTGCCTTTTACTTTTAATTCTTTTTTGATTTGGGACAAGGGAAACTTTCGTTCTCTTGCTTGGAAAAATCCAACTGATAAAAACAAATTACGCAGTTGGTTCAACACCTGTGAATTTTGTCTTTATTACACAAAAGGCGAAAGCAAAACTGGCTGGGAAACAATTTGTCTTGACACGAACAATTTCAAAAGCCTTCGAAAATATGCTTATGACTTGATGCAATTTATTGGACTTTCGGGGGGGGGGGATTGAACAAAGGCTCGGACACAGAAAAGCAGAACATTTCTTCTATTGCCAAAAAAAAGGTACTTCAGAAGATAGGGGGGCGGGGTGACCATTTTACACGATAT
>Ga0233379_1000011_pt1 | contig 33654 bp, 34 predicted proteins | sample ElkDunMinimDraft_8_FD_180679 | JGI IMG/M metagenome (GOLD analysis project Ga0233379, IMG submission 180679) | Fecal eukaryotic communites from dung pellets of Tule Elk in California, USA - Elk Dung F1 | ecosystem: Host-associated > Mammals > Digestive system > Large intestine > Fecal | place...
TGGAACTAGTCAATACAGCTATTGAAACGACTGTGGATTTAGTGACAGAAGAAATACAAATTCTTGCTAAGAAGGCCAAGGACATTGCTGCTGGAGCTGTTCTTGTGTATACTATATATTCCATTCTGGTAGGAATGATTATTTTCCTGCCTAAGATATGGGTCTTATCACATTAGTGTGAACTGCTAAAATAATAGCTTGGTTTATAACAACTATATTACAATTTCAAAAGAAAAACCTTGGAGCAAGCTAAAATGTAGTAAAATAGAAGTATGCTCTTGTTTGAAAGGATGCTGAGTATGGAACCAAAACAATTAATGGAAGAAGCAAAAAAAGCACGTGAGAAGGCTTATGTACCTTATTCAAATTTTAAGGTTGGAGCAGCCTTGTTAACGAAAGATGGTAAAGTATATCATGGCTGTAATATTGAGAATGCTGCTTATAGTGTATGTAATTGTGCAGAGAGAACAGCATTATTCAGTGCTTATGCTGTAGGAGATAGAGAATTCGCTTCAATGGCAGTAGTTGCTGATACAGATCGACCATGTTCACCTTGTGGAGTATGCCGACAAGCTATTGCTGAACTTTGTCCGCAAGATATGATCGTATATTTAACGAATATGAAAGGCGATGTACATGAATTGACTGTAGAACAACTTTTACCAGGAGCATTTTCACCGGAGGATTTAAATGACAGATAATAAACAGTACAAATCAGGTTTTATTTCCATTATAGGAAGACCTAATGTTGGTAAATCAACATTTCTTAATAGAGTAATTGGGCAGAAAATTGCCATTATGAGTGATAAACCACAAACAACTCGAAATAAAATTCAAGGTGTCCTATCAATGAATGATGCACAAATGATTTTCATAGATACACCTGGTATCCATAAACCTAAGCATAAGCTTGGTGATTTTATGGTAAAAAGCGCCATCAACGCATTAAGAGAAGTTGATGTTATTTTGTTTATGGTAAATGCCGTAGAAGGAATTGGTCGTGGAGATGAATATATCATTGAAAAGCTTCAAGGCATCAAAACGCCTATTTTCTTAGTTGTTAATAAAATAGATGAGATTCATCCAGATAAATTATTACCGCTTATTGAGAAGTACAAAGAAAAATTGAACTTCCAGGCAATTGTACCCATTTCAGCACTGCAAGGTAATAATGTGGATACACTTCTTGAAACAATAAAAAAACAGCTTCCAGAAGGACCGCAATATTATCCTGCAGATCAAGTAACTGACCATCCTGAGCGTTTCATTATTTCTGAACTTATTCGAGAAAAGGCGTTGCATTTAACGCGTGAAGAAGTGCCACATTCAATTGCTGTTGTCATTGATTCCATAAAGAAAATGGAAGGAAAAGAAACGATCCATGTAATGGCTACTATTATTGTTGAACGAAGCTCACAAAAAGGAATCATCATCGGAAAACAAGGCAGTATGATGAAAGAAATTGGACAAAGAGCTAGACAAGATATTGAACAGCTATTAGGTTCAAAAGTGTATTTGGAACTTTGGGTTAAGGTTCAAAAGGACTGGCGTAACAAGATGTCAGTTTTACGTGATTATGGCTTTAGGGAAGATGAGTATTAAAAACCATTTTTTGTTGTACATGAAAATTTTATAGGTGGCTAAGATAATATTATAGTTTGGAACTCAGCTTGCTAGTGAATAACTGAAAGGTGGGATTTAGTATGTTGGATTTTACCTGGAGCGTATTTAAGGAAACAGGTAACATTGATACGTATCTCCTGTATAAAGAAATTCAGTTGGAACATCAAGATTCAAGTGAAGGTATGAATGAAGAACTAGCAGATTTGAATTTCCCTATTTAATATTTTCTTGCCCTCTTAAAGAAGGTGACCTGTCTTGATTGAAAAATGTGAGGGCATTGTCATTCGCCGAACAGATTATGGAGAAAATAATAAAATAATCACCATTTATACAAGGGAATGGGGAAAAATTGGAGTGATGGCAAGAGGAGCTAATAAGCCTAATAGCAGGCTCTCTTCCGTCACTCAATTGTTTTATTATGGATATTTTCTTGTGCAGAGATCAACAGGTCTTGGCAGTTTATCGCAAGGAGAGTCCTTATCTTCATTTCGCCATATTCGAGAAGATATTATGAGTACGGCTTATGCATCGTACATAGTGGAATTACTAGACAAAGCAACAGACGATAAGAAACCGAATCCATACTTGTTTGAGCTGCTATATCAGACATTGAATTACATTAACGAAGGTTATGACGCTGAGGTACTTAAGATTATTTTTGAAATGAAAATGCTTAGTGTTCTTGGTAGTCCACCTGTTTTGAATCATTGTGCCAGCTGCGGGCAAACGGAAGGCGAATTTTCCTTTTCCATTCGAGAAGGAGGTTTTCTATGTCATCGCTGTTATGAGCAAGATCCATATCGGATAAAAATAAGTGCCAGTACGGTGAAATTACTTCGTTTATTTTTTTATTTTGATTTATCGAGACTTGGTAATATTTCTCTTAAGGATGAAACGAAGACGGAACTTAAGCAAGTCATCGATGCATATTATGATGAGTATTCCGGTGTATCCTTAAAATCCAAGAAGTTTTTAAAACAAATGGATAAATTAAATGGATTAATGTGAGTTTACCCAATTAATGTGAGTTTACCCAATTGCCAATTATTTATGTAGTTAAGATAGTGTATAAATTCAAGAGATGATTTATGTTTTAGCGACAAAGGTGAAAATCGTCGTAATAAATTTACTTCTAATTAAAGTTGTACTAAATCAAGAAAATTGATAGAGAATGTTGACAAAGTGGGAGTATTTTGGATAAAATGCTATGTAAACAAAAGCATAAATTGTTGCGTTGATGGTAAGGAGTACTTGATTTCTTCTATACAAGCGAGCTCGGAAATGGTGTAAGCCGGGTTATAGATCATTAAGGAAGGCGTACCGGAGCATATGTTGGAATACAAAAGAGGTTGCTTATACGATTTGTACAAGCAGCAATTAGGGTGGAACCGCGGGTAACTCTCGTCCCTATGCTATCGATTTAGCATAGGGATGAGAGTTTTTTTGTTTGAAATTTTATAAAGGTGAGGTGCCGTATGAATATACAAGATATGATTGTTACATTGCAAAAACATTGGTCTGAACAAGGCTGTATTTTAATGAATGCCTACGATACGGAGAAAGGCGCGGGAACAATGAGTCCATACACGTTTTTACGTGCAATTGGTCCAGAGCCATGGAATGTGGCATATGTTGAGCCATCTAGACGTCCTGCAGATGGTCGATATGGTGAAAACCCAAACCGTTTGTATCAACACCATCAGTTTCAAGTAATTATGAAACCATCTCCAGATAACATTCAGGAGTTGTACTTGGATTCTTTACGTGCTTTAGGAATTGATCCTTTAGAGCATGATATTCGTTTTGTTGAAGACAACTGGGAAAACCCATCATTAGGTTGTGCGGGTCTTGGTTGGGAAGTATGGCTTGACGGTATGGAAATTACTCAATTCACATATTTCCAACAAGTCGGAGGCTTAGAGTGTAAGCCAGTTTCTGTTGAAATTACTTATGGTATTGAACGTCTTGCTTCATATATTCAAAATAAAGAAAATGTATTTGATTTAGAATGGACAAATGGTTTTACAGTTCGTGATATTTTTGGTCAACCTGAATATGAACATTCAAAATATACATTCCAAACAAGTAATACAGAAATGCTGTTCCAGCTTTTCAATATGTATGAAAAAGAAGCCCATGCTCAAATGGAAGAAGGACTTGTTCATCCAGCATACGATTACGTATTAAAATGCTCTCACACATTCAATTTATTGGATGCAAAAGGAGCTATCTCGGTTACAGAACGTACAGGTTATATTGCACGTTGCCGTAATTTAGCTAGGAAAGTGGCTAAAACATTCTATGAAGAACGTGAAAAACTAGGATTCCCAATCTTGAAACAGAAGGGAGATAAATAGTCATGAATAAAAAAGATTTATTATTGGAAATCGGACTTGAAGAACTACCTGCTCGTGTTGTTACAGATTCAATCGAGCAGCTTTCAAATAAAATGGAGTCTTGGTTAAACGAGAAAAAAATTAGTTATACAAGTATTCAAAAATTCTCTACGCCACGACGTCTTGCTTTACTTATAACTGGTGTAAACGAAATGCAGCAAGATACAGAAGAGGAAGCAAAAGGTCCAGCTAAAAAAATCGCTCTAGATGTTGAAGGGAATTGGTCAAAGGCAGCGATTGGATTTGCTCGTGGTCAAGGCGTAGCAGTTGAAGATATTTATTTTAAAGAAATTAAAGGCGTGGAATATGTACACGTTCGAAAGTTCACAAAGGGACAACACGTAAAAGATTTACTAGTTGAACTGAAAGATATTATAACTTCACTTTCATTCCCTAAAAATATGCGTTGGGCTGACAACGATCTTCGATTTGTACGTCCGATTAAATGGATGATTGCTTTGTTTGGAAATGAAATTATTCCATTTTCAATTACAAATGTATCTACAGGCAATATAACATTAGGTCATCGTTTCCTAGGACATCAAGTAGTCATCGAAGATCCAACAACGTATGAAAATAAATTGAAAGAGCAGTTTGTAATTGCTAATGCTAAAGAAAGAAAAGAAATGATTCTTTCTCAATTAAAAGTTTTAGAAAATGATAATGGCTGGGTCATCCCAGTAGATGAAGATCTTTTAGAAGAAGTAAACAACTTAGTTGAATACCCGACTGCATTATTTGGTAAGTTTGAGGAAGAGTTTTTGGAGCTACCAGATCGAGTGCTTATTACATCAATGAAGGAACACCAAAGATATTTCCCTGTGAAGAATAAAGAAGGAAAGCTTCTTCCATTCTTTGTAACTGTTCGTAATGGTAATGACAAAGGAATTGAAACAGTAGCAAAAGGGAATGAAAAAGTACTTCGTGCTCGTCTAGCAGATGCAGCTTTCTTCTACCGTGAAGATCAAACCAAAGAAATTTCAGACTATCTGAAAAAGCTTGAGACAATTGTTTACCATGAAGAAATTGGTACATTGGCAGAAAAAGTAGGGCGTGTTCGCAGCCTAACAAATAGCTTAAGTGATGCTTTACAAGTTGATGCTGAAACGAAACAGCTTTCAGACCGCACTGCAGAAATAGCTAAGTTTGACCTTGTAACAGGCATGGTTTACGAATTTCCTGAATTACAAGGATATATGGGGGAGCGCTATGCACGACTGAAAGGTGAAAATGAGAAAGTTGCTGTGGCAATTAATGAACATTATATGCCACGTCATGCTGACGATACTGTCCCTTCAAGTGAGATTGGGGCAATTGTAGGTGTGGCAGAAAAAATTGATACAATTGCAGCTAATTTTGCAATCGGTAATATTCCAACAGGCTCACAAGATCCATACGCGTTAAGACGTCAAGCAAGCGGTGTAATTCAAACTTTGTTAGAAAAAAATTGGAATATTACAGTAGAAGATTTGGTTTCTATAGCAATCCAATTAGTAGCCGAGCAAGGAATTGCGAAGAGAAGTATCGGTGAAATAAAAGCTGATATGGTGACATTCTTTGCTGCTAGGGTGAAACATTATCTTGGGGAACAACAAGTTCGATATGATTTAATCGATGCAGTTCTAAGTGGAGAAATTGGAGTTGTTTCTTCAGTTGTGAATCGTGCCCTTGTATTAGATAAAGTAAAAAATGAACCAAGCTTTAAAGAAAATATGGAAGCGTTAAGCCGTGTCATGAATATTGCTGTTAAACTTGATGGTGAACCAACTGTACGTGCTGAACTGTTTGAAAATGATTCTGAAAAAGAACTATACAAAGCATTTTTATTGGTGAAAGAAGAGTATGAAACGACAAATGATGAGATGAAAAAGTATCAGCTTCTTGTTTCACAAAATAAAAAAATCGAACAATTCTTTGAAAACACAATGGTTATGTCTGACAATGAAGCGTTACGCTTTAACAGATTATCGTTAATGAAAGAAATGAGCAATTTAATCAGCCAGTTTGCTCATATGAATAAAATATTAATTTTATAATATACAGATTAACATCTTTTGTATTCCCTTTGAATAATACTTACCGGGCATTCATAAAATGAGATATGCAATTGAGAGTTAATCTTTGAGGAACCTATTAATTACTTAATAGGTACCAACAAGAAAATACATCTTGAATAAAGACTACGGGACCGGTAAAGAAAGTTGAATGTGCCGGTCCTTCAATAAAGAAGAGCTATATTTTTCAATTGATATGAATTGTATGTCTAAAATTTTATTTAATGTCCAAATAGTATATAATATTTATATATAGTGTAACTTTATTGGGGATATTAAGGCGGTGAATGAAAATAGAACTGAATAAAAGACAGGAGCATATATTACAAATTGTAAAAGAACAAGGGCCAATAACAGGTGAACATATTGCTGAACAATTAAACTTAACAAGAGCTACTCTACGACCTGATTTAGCGATATTAACGATGGCTGGTTACCTTGATGCGAGACCTCGTGTCGGTTATTTCTATAGCGGCAAATCGAGTGCTCAATTACTGACTGATAATCTATCGAAATTATATGTTAGAGATTACCAGTCTATTCCTGTTGTTGTGAATGAAGGAATATCGGTTTACGATGCAATTGTAATGATGTTTATTGAAGATGTTGGAACTATATTTGTTGTCGATCAACGAGCTTTTTTAGTAGGTGTGCTATCTCGAAAAGACTTATTAAGAGCAAGTATGGGGCAACAAGATCTAACTACTATGCCAGTAAATATTATTATGACTAGAATGCCTAATATAACGGTGTGCAGTCGTGATGATTTACTTTTAGATGTAGCGAAGAAGTTAATAAGCAAACAAATTGATGCGCTTCCAGTTGTTAAGGAAGCAGAAGGCGGCTTCGAAGTAGTTGGCAGAATCACTAAGACAAATATTACGAAAGCACTAGTGGCTCTTGCAACAGAAGGGCTGTAGGTAGGGGGAGATATTAAATGAGTTCGCCAATGATTTATGTTGTTTCTGATTCAGTCGGTGAAACAGCAGAGTTAGTCACGAAGGCTGCTGTCAGTCAATTTTTAAATTCAAACATCATGATAAAAAGAATCCCATATGTGGAAAACGAAGAGCACATAGAAGAAGTTATATCTTTAGCGAAGCTTAACCAAGCAATTATTGCTTATACGCTTGTAAGGCCAAAAGATCGCGCATATATGAAGTCTAGAGCTGATCAAGAAGGTATATATACGTATGACATTTTAGGTCCGCTTATGGATTGTTTACAAAAGGAGTTAAAGCTAGAACCTCTATATGAGCCTGGTTTAGTACGCCTTTTAGATGATGATTATTATAAACGTGTTGAGGCCATTGAATTTGCAGTTAAGTATGATGATGGACGAGATCCCCGTGGGATTTTACGCGCAGATATTGTGTTGGTTGGGGTTTCAAGAACGTGTAAAACACCTTTATCTCAATATTTAGCGCATAAATCTTATAAAGTAGCCAACGTACCGCTTGTACCTGAAGTGGATCCACCAGAAGAGTTATTCTTAGTGCCGCCAGAAAGATGTATTGGTTTGAAAATCAGTCCAAATAAACTTAATAACATCCGTAAAGAAAGATTAAAAACGCTTGGGTTAGGGGATCATGCTATTTATGCTAATCTTGAGCGGATTAAAGAAGAACTTGCTTACTTTGAAACGGTTATTGACAAACTTAAATGTCCCGTCGTAGATGTGACAAATAAAGCAATTGAAGAAACAGCTAATAATGTCATTACATTGATTCAAAGTCAAAAAAATAAGGCATAGTACATTCACAGTAACTTTTGACACAGTCCTTAAGTGATAAATTGAACATTCTTAAATCTAAACGGAATGCGTACTGTGGTAATTGAATACTATTATGGGGTTAGAAGTGAAAAAAGCACAAGAATTGTGCTTTTTTACAGTTATTGAACTTTTTTGTGAACTTCTTTGAAAATATGGTGTGATTTTATAGATTTTTACTTTTGAATCATCTATAATGAAAAATTGTGATAAAAAGAATAAACTATATGTTTAGAGTTGGATACGAAGGAATAAACTAATTATTATAAGAATGTCAAGGGAATCGAAAAAAACTTTTCGACAAAGGCTTCTCTTTTTAATCTTTTAGAAGGAATATGAGAGAAAATGGAGAAATAAGAATGATGACATTTAAACCTTCCATATTTGTAGATGGAGATGCGTGTCCTGTAAAAGATGAATGTCTGGAATGTGCAAAATTATTTCAAACGGAGGTTGTTTTTGTAGCATCCATTAAAAATAAGACTCATCATGATCAATATGCCAAATGGGTATATGTTGATTGGGATAAAGAGGCAGCCGATTTGTATATGATGAACAATACGCGCAAAGGTGATATTGCCATAACTCATGATATTGGATTGGCAGCAGCTTTGTTGGGAAAAGGGGTTTGTGTTATTTCTCCAAAGGGAATAATTTATAATGAGAATAATATTGACTCCCTATTGTTTATGAGACATGAAGCGGCAAAAAAAAGACGTAATGGTGTTTATGGAAAAGGTCCAAAAGCATTTAATACAGAAGATCGAAAGAATTTTAAAGAAACATTATTAAAAATTTTGTCGAACTTTGCAGGAAATCAAGGCGATTTATCGAATATTAGATTATCACCTAAAGAAAATGGTGTGATCAAATGACTACAAACAGAATATCAGAAGAACAATTAAATACGATTCGAAATTCTGTCGATATTGTTGATGTGATCAACGAATACGTACAGTTAAAGAAACAAGGTCGAAATTATTTTGGGCTTTGTCCTTTCCACGGTGAGAACACTCCTTCTTTTTCTGTATCTCCAGATAAACAAATATTTCATTGTTTTGGTTGTGGAGCTGGAGGAAATGTTTTTACTTTTTTAATGGATATAGAAGGTTATTCGTTTTTGGAAGCAGCAAAAGTATTAGCAGATAAAGGGAATATCCCTTTGGAAATAGTAAATAGTGACTTTTCTGGCAAAAGCGAGCAACCAAGTACTTCAAAGAAAATGGTGGAGGCGCATGAATTATTAGCGAAATTCTACCACCATCTCCTTGTAAATACAAAAGAAGGGGAACAAGCATTACAATATTTACTAGACCGCGGCTTTACCCGTGAGTCAATTGAAAAATACTCAATAGGGTATTCATTAAATTCATGGGATTTTGTTTATACATTTCTTACTAAAAGAGGATTTGACAGTAAGCTGTTGCATCAAGCTGGTATTATCGTAGTGCGAGAAGACGATGATAAGCATTTTGATCGTTTTCGAAATAGGATTATGTTTCCGATTAAGAATCATCAAGGAGAGGTAATTGCTTTCTCTGGTAGAGCTCTCGGGAATGATGAACCAAAATATTTAAATAGTCCTGAAACGCCAATCTTTAATAAAAGTAAGCTGTTTTTCAATTATTATCAAGCTAGATCAAGCATTCGAAAAAATGAACAAGCGGTATTGTTCGAAGGTTTTGCTGATACGATTTCTGCTGCAGAAGCTGGTGTGGAAAACGGACTTGCAACGATGGGGACATCGCTCACTGATGATCATATACAGATTCTAAAAAGAAATTGTAATGAAGTAGTTGTTTGTTTTGATGCTGATAAGGCAGGAGTTGAGGCGGCGAATCGGGCAGCTGATATGCTTTACCAAGCCAATCTTCAAGTGAAAATTTCACAGATGCCTGATGGACTCGATCCAGATGAATATATAAAAAAATATGGCTCAAAGAGTTTTATGCAAGAGGTAATTGGTAATAGTTTAACTTATATTGCTTTTAAAATGAGATATCTACGTAATGGTCGAAACTTGAACAATGAAGGAGATCGTATTTCTTATATAGAAGAAGTATTAAAAGAAATGATAAAAGTCTCCAACGTAGTAGAAAGAGAGCATTATTTGCGCCAAATTTCTTCTGAGTTTTCCCTTTCTCTTGATGCACTTAATACACAGTTGAAAAAACTATACTTTGCTGAAAAGAAACGAGGAAATTTGCCGCAAACTAATTTTCAAGGGCAGTCTAAGGGAATTGTTTTGCAATATGAGCAAAAGCTAAAGCCTGCTTATATCAATGCAGAATTAAAGATATTAGCACATATGATGCAAAGTAAGGAAATGGCTTATAAGATTAAACATCTTTTAGGTGATGCTTTACTTACTATTGATGAACATCAAGCAATAATGACTTATTTATTTGGTTATTATGAAGAAAGTGAAGTACCTGACAGTAGTATTTTCTTATCATTTGTACCTGATCAACAATTAAGAAAAATCATCTCACAAATTCAAATGATGGTTGTGACACCTGAACCTACCGATCAAGAATTAAAAGATTATATTAGTGTAGTGTTGAAACAGGAAAAAATGTTAATGATAAAAGAAAAAGAAGCGGCAAGACGAGAGGCTGAACGAATCGGGGACAGCAGAAAAGCAGCTGAAATTGCTTTAGAAATCATTCGCTTAAAAAATTCTTAAAGCTTTTATAGCTTAACAAGTTGTGTTGAAAGTTTGGAAGGAGGGGAACACATGGCTGATAAATCAGCTCGTTCCAAAGATGTAGAAAATGAATTAACCTTGGACCAAGTAAAAGAACAATTACTTGAGGCAGGAAAAAAACGTGGTATTTTAACTTATGATGAAGTAAGTGAAAAATTATCTTCGTTTGATTTAGATTCAGATGCAATGGATGAATACTTCGATTATTTAGGAGAACAAGGTATTGAAATCCTTTCTGATGAAGAGAGCGATCCAAATATTAAACAATTAGCAAAAGAAGAAGAGTTTGACTTAAATGATTTAAGTGTTCCTCCTGGTGTTAAAATAAATGACCCTGTTCGTATGTATTTGAAGGAAATTGGTCGTGTTGACTTACTTTCTGGTGAAGAAGAAATCGCTCTTGCAGAGCGTATTGAACAAGGAGACGAAGAAGCAAAACGTCGACTTGCTGAAGCTAACTTACGATTAGTTGTAAGTATCGCCAAAAGATATGTTGGGCGTGGTATGTTATTCCTTGATTTAATTCAAGAAGGAAACATGGGTCTAATCAAAGCCGTTGAAAAGTTTGACTATCGAAAAGGCTTTAAATTTAGTACTTATGCAACATGGTGGATTCGTCAAGCCATAACTCGAGCAATCGCTGACCAAGCTAGAACAATACGTATTCCTGTTCATATGGTTGAAACAATCAATAAATTGATTCGTGTTCAACGTCAATTACTACAGGATCTTGGACGGGAACCATCTCCGGAAGAAATTGCTGAAGATATGGATCTGACACCTGAAAAAGTAAGAGAAATCTTAAAGATTGCTCAAGAGCCAGTTTCATTAGAAACACCGATTGGTGAAGAAGATGATTCACATTTAGGTGATTTCATCGAAGATCAAGATGCAACTTCTCCTTCTGAGCATGCTGCCTATGAATTATTAAAAGAGCAGCTTGAAGATGTATTAGATACCTTAACTGATCGCGAAGAAAACGTATTGCGCTTACGATTCGGGTTAGATGACGGTAGAACTCGCACACTTGAAGAAGTGGGTAAAGTATTTGGCGTTACTCGTGAACGTATCCGTCAAATTGAAGCGAAAGCTTTGAGAAAGCTTAGACATCCGAGCAGAAGTAAACGTCTGAAAGACTTCTTAGAATAGTTTTATAAGGGTTTGTAAATCCCTGTCATATAAGGTCACTCATGAGTAAATTTAGCTTGTAAGGTGAAAGGAGACCAGTCCTTTTACTTTTTCACAGTAATTTCTTATGAGTGATTTTTTGTTTATCTTGAGTTAAGTGCACAAAAAATCGTAAATAAACCGATATAATAAATAGAATAACTCAAGGATGTGTTAACTGAATGAATGATCAAAGAAAGAAAATCATTCTAAACGAGATTCTTTACTGGAAGCAAAATCGAATGCTCCCTGATACGTATTGTGATTACTTGCTAGCACTTTATTCTGAAGGTAAAGAATCTCTGCAAATGAAGAATCATGGTTTGACTTCTAAAACAAGTTATTTGTTCCCAGCTCTTTTTATTATCTTCATCTTTGTAAGTGCTTTAATTGTAAATTATTTTACAGAAATTAATCCGTTAATGCAAATGTCTCTCTACATATTTTTAATTAGTTTAATTTTGGGGATTATTTACTATAGAAAACTAAGTGATCTTACATTACTGTTTTCTTTAGTTGGACTGGCTTTAATTGTATTATTACTAACAGTAAGAGTATGGGAAGTTTTTTTTCCAAATAAAGACCTTATTCTCTATTTGATTTTATTGATGAATAGCACAGGATGGTTTGTAATTGGTCAAAAAATTAATGCGCAATATTTTAAAATATCTAGTGTTTTGGGTGGAATCGTTATAATTTATTTCATAATGCTTCATTTTGGTATATTGTAGTACGTCAACCTTTTATGTATAAAATTTTTGAATATATGGCAAATTTACGAAAATATTCCATAACTTGTTTGTTTAGTCTTTTCCAAAAATATATTTTAAAGTAAAATAATAGTTGTTTGTATTTATATTTTTTCATAAACGAACATACGTAGGGGAGGTTTGAAAATGAAGAATCCGGTAATTCCTTTTGTTTTGATTATGGTAATGGGTCTTGTGTTAATGTTTGGTCTTTCGTTTAAAGGATTAAATGATGCTGAGAAAATAGCTAATGGAGAAACAGAAGAGGAGCAAGGTGGAGAGGTGGCAAGCACCCCAGAGGATTTTTACAAAAATAGTAGTTGTATAGGTTGTCATGGAGGAAACTATGAAGGTGGAGCGGGTCCTGCACTTACAGGTGTTGGAGAAAAGCTATCTCCTGAAGAAATTAAAGACGTCTTGAAAAATGGTAAAGGAATCATGCAAGGCGGTTTAGTTCCAGAAGATCAAATAGATGCAGTCACAGAATGGTTATCTACATTATAATTAACATGGAGTCTGTTGGAAGTGGTAAGAATCACATTCAACAGGCTCTTTTTTTGTTTTTGCTTTTGTTAAATTTCACTGTTGTTTTTTGGAGATTTTTTAATTGGAACAGAGAACGACGACGACTGCCACTCAGAGAAGCATGCAAGTGCAAAGACAGTAGGAGTGAAAGACGAGGAGGCTTGGCACACACGCCTTCAGGAGGCATTCGCACAGTGGAAATCGTCAGTATCGTAAACAGAACCTTGTTCATAAAAAATAACGACTTGTGGATAATTTGAAGCTACGGTTCCATGTCTAGAGGCTTCATCCGCAAGAAACGTCAATTCATATGAAGCTATAAGGCCTTAGTACTTTAGATTCTTTTGCTTAAATAAGGTGGAAAAGGTAAGATAGAAAGCTAAGGCTCTCCAAAATTAAAAAAAGAGCTGTTTATTAGGCTCTGTAAAAAGATAGTGTTGATTTCCGCTACCGAGCGGATGCTTTCTGCGGGGCGTGCGCCAAGCTCCTCAAAGCAAAGCTTCTACGGTGTCTCGGGCTGCATGATTCACCCGCAGGAGTCGCCACTCCCTTCTCCAATGAACGAGGGATTTAAAATAAATTTACATTGAACTATTACACAGCCGTTTATTAAAATACTACTTTTAATATAGAAAGTCATAGTATTCAGTTGCATAGTAATTGCTAAGTTCTTTATACTGTAACAGTAATGAAAAAGAAATAGGTGACTAACATGAATAGTGAAAATTTATCAAAAAGATTACATACAGTAGCGACATATATTCCTAAAGGAAGTGTATTGGCTGATATCGGCTCAGACCATGCTTATTTGCCGTGTTTTGCCATTCATAAAGGAATTGTTAATCAAGCCATTGCTGGTGAAGTAGCAGATGGACCGTGGACTTCTGCTTATAATCAAGTGATGGAAGAAGGTTTTCAAAATAAAATCTCCGTTCGTAAAGGAGATGGGTTAGAAGTATTGGCTCCTGGAGAAGCTGACTGCATTACGATTGCTGGTATGGGTGGCACATTAATTTCCTCGATATTAGAAAGAGGAAAAGAGAAGCTTGTTGGAACAAAAAGATTAGTGCTACAACCTAACATTCAAGCTATTAATATTCGTAAATGGTTACATTCGAATGATTGGGATTTAATTGCTGAAACGATTTTAGAGGAAGACGGAAAAATATATGAAATTCTAGTTGCTGAAAAAGGGAATGGAAAAGCAGCTTATTCTGAGAAAAAAGAAAGTGAGCTTTTATTAGGACCATTTTTAATGAAGGAATGCTCCGACGTGTTTCGTAAAAAATGGCAAGCAGAATTGAAACACTGGAAACATATTATTGAACAGTTGGAGAAAAGTGGGAAAACAGAATCTTCACAAGAGAAGCAAGAGCAGTTAAAAAGAAATATTGCAATTGTAGAGGAGGCTTTATCATTGTGAGTAAAACACCAAATGGTTTTGAAGTAATTAATGCTTTTGAACAATTTTCTCCTAAAAAGCTGGCGATGGAAGGAGATAAAATTGGTCTTCAAATAGGAACATTAAATAAACCAATTTCAAAAGTCATGGTCGCATTGGATGTACTTGAAGAAGTGGTTGATGAAGCAATCGCAAAACAGGTCGATCTAATCATTGCTCATCATCCTATCATTTACCGTCCATTGCAAAAAATTGATACAAACCTACCGGCAGGTCGTATTGTTGAGAAACTTATAAAGAATGATATAACTGTTTATGTAGCACATACAAACTTAGATGTGGCAACTGGAGGAGTAAACGATTGGATTGCAGAAGCATTACAATTACACAATACAAAAGTTTTAGTACCGACTTATGAAGTGAAGTTGAAAAAGCTGGCAGTGTTTGTTCCTAAGGATGCAGAGAAGCAAGTTCTAGAAGCACTAGGAAATGCTGGAGCAGGTTATATCGGTAATTACAGTCATTGTTCTTTTGCTGCTGAAGGTATAGGTTCTTTTTTACCTGGAGAACATACGAATCCGCATATAGGTTCTATAGGACAGCTTGAAAGAGTGGAAGAAGTAAGAATTGAGACGATCTTCCCAGAGGACATTGAGAAACGAGTTTTATCAGCGATGATTAAGGCGCATCCATATGAAGAAGTGGCTTATGATATTTATCCTCTGGCAAATTGTGGTGAAGCTTTAGGACTTGGTCGTATCGGTGAATTACCGGAAGCAATGTCATTAGAGTCCTTTGCTTCATTTGTAAAAGAAGCTTTCGATGTAAAAGGTGTTAGAGTTGTAGGGAATCTTCAAGACACTGTAAAAAAAGTAGCAGTACTAGGCGGAGATGGCAATAAGTATTTCATGTCCGCGAAATTTGCAGGTGCAGATGTATATGTGACAGGAGATATGTATTACCATACTGCACACGATGCAATGATGACAGGCTTAAATATTGTTGACCCAGGACATAATATTGAAAAAGTGATGAAGACTGGTGTTACAAAGATTTTGACTGAACATAGTCAAAAACAAAAATGGGATACAGTTATAATTGCATCGGAAATTCATACCGATCCTTTTACTTTTATGTGAAAAGTATAATGTGAAAGTTTGTATAAAACGAAGATAATATAGAAAAAATGAGCTTGGAGTTACTCCAAGCTCATTTTTAAAAAGTTTACATTCGAAGTCAGCCTGCAAACTAAAATATTGATACATACTTATACGCTATAGGTTTCAAACCAAGAAGCTTACTTAATTTCTGCTGTCTTCTTCACTTTAGGCAATATCTTATTCAAAGGAACCGAACGCTCACCTTTCCAAGTAGATGGATCATTAGCGTCAAACTTCTCTAAATAAGTAATTACCTCCCTTGTGATAGGTGTTGGTGTTGAAGCTCCTGCTGTAACTGCAACAGTATCAATATCTTTTAACCATTCTGGCTTGATTTCTGATACATCGGCAACACGAAAGGCTTTAGTACCGGCGATTTCTTCAGAAACTTGCGCGAGACGATTACTGTTGTTACTTCTTGGATCACCGACAACAATTAATAAATCAGCAGCTCCTGCTTGCTCGGCTACTGCTTCTTGGCGTGTTTGAGTTGCGTTGCAAATTTCTTTATGGACTTCAGTTTGTGGATATTTTTCTTGGACGCGTTGAATCAGTTCTTGCACATCCCATTGACTCATTGTTGTTTGGTTCGTAACGATGATTTTTGAATCACCTAAATCCAAGTTTTCGACATCCTGTATATTTTCTACGAGATGGACGATATCAGGTGCTACACCAATTGCTCCCTCAGGCTCTGGATGACCTTTTTTACCGATATAGACAAATTGATAGCCTTCTTCTTTTTTCTCTCGAATTAAATCATGTGTTACAGTAACGTCAGGACAAGTAGCATCAATTGTAACAAGTCCCTTTTCTTCAGCTATTCTTCTTACTTCAGGGGAAACGCCGTGAGCGGTGAAAATAACGGTTCCTGATTGTACTTTCTCGATAATTTCCGATCTATTTCTACCATCAAGGGTAATAATTCCTTCTTCTTCAAATGCTTCTGTCACATGACTATTATGAACGAGCATTCCCAAAATATAAATTGGACGAGGTAAAGATTTATCTAAAGCCGCATTGCGGGCGATAATCATTGCATCCACAACACCGTAACAGTAACCACGAGGGGATATTTTTATTACTTTCATATTGAACCTCCTAATAAATCAAGAACATATATTCATAGTACTATTATATAGAAGGTTTGAAAACAATACAAAATTGTGGATGCTTTTAAATGAATAATTTAGGTTTCGATTCACCTTTAGCCCAAACAGGGGCAGCCGATTTGTTATCCATTTTAGCTTGTTGGAGTCGGGATTCGATGACAGAATGATTTTCTGTCGGGTGAAAAATTTTCGGTTCTCCATTTGTTGAATTTGTTTCTTGAACTTGTTGTTGACTTTGAGCAGAGGTATTTTCAGAAGAAGTTACACTTGTATCATCTATATTTTTCATTCCACGATACAATTTCCACATCGCTGGGATGTTTTTGACTAATGGACCGTATTCTTGAACAAGTGGTGTAATTGATTCAGCTGCTTGTAATACTTTTTGGGTGTTGTTTAGCATCCCAGTCAAGTTTGCAGGATTAATTAAACTTTGCAAAAATCCACCACTAGAAGCAGTACTTGCTGCAGCTTGTGAAGCGGCTGATGCGGCTCCTCTTGAACTATTAGGCGGTAATGAAAAAAGAGATTGAGGAGTAGAGTTATTTGCTGTATTTTTATTGCGGAAAATTTTAGATAGAATCCCGTTCTTTTCTTGTGTCGGTGGTATATTTGTTTGATTTCCGAATGAAGGCTGATTGTTAGTAGGTCGGCTCATCGAACGTCTCGATCTATTTCTACTGAAGTTGCCAGGTCTATTTTGTCTAGAAGGATATGGATACATTTGTGGCGAGTTTGGATGGCTGCGTGCATAAGGATTGGATTGTCTGTTCATTATTAGGACCTCCCTCATTTATTGTTTGAAAAACAGAATCCTTCTCTAATAAAATATGCATAGAGCTTCGGTTTTGGGACTAAAATACATGCATCTAATTAAAAGAATTTTCATAATGTGGTTGGAATTGTTGAGTTAATGTGATTTTAAGGGTAAGATAAGACAAGCAGGAATAGTTGAAAAATGCAGAATATCTAAGGAGTTTTATATATGACAAATCAATTCGAAAGATTTTCCTTTCATCCATATATTGTTGAAGCTATTAATAAACGAGGGTTTAAACAGCCGACTGATATACAAGAAAGAGTAATACCAGCTACTTTAAAAGGAACGAGCATTATTGGTCAATCCCAAACTGGTACAGGGAAGACGCATGCTTACTTGTTACCTATTATGAATAAATTGGTCCCTGAAAAAGAAGAAGTGCAAGCAATTATAACAGCACCTACACGTGAACTTGCAAATCAAATTTACAAAGAAGCTGTAAAAATTGCGGAATGCTTCCCGGATGACCAGCAAATTAATGTTCGTCTATACATCGGTGGTACAGATAAGCAACGTACAATTGATAAGTTAAAGCAACAGCCACAAATTATAATCGGTACACCAGGAAGAATTAAAGATTTAATAGATGCAAAAGCATTACAAGTATTCACAGCTACTACTTTAGTAGTTGATGAAGCCGATTTAATGCTGGACATGGGCTTTATTCAAGATGTCGATTATGTGGCTTCCCGCATGACTGAAAAATTACAAATACTTGTATTTTCTGCTACAATCCCTGAAAAGTTAAAGCCATTTTTACAAAAATACATGGAAAACCCACGTTATTTCCAAGTAGATCCAGAGCAAATCACAGCTCAAAAAATTGAACATATATTAATTCCTTTACGTCATCGTAATAAGAACAAAGTATTATATGATATGTTAAAGGCTTATAATCCATATCTTGCACTTATATTTACAAATACGAAGCAAACAGCAGATGCAGTAGCAGATGATTTGATGGATAAAGGATTGCGAGTTGGACGTTTGCATGGAAATTTAACACCACGTGAACGTCGTAAAATGATGAAGCAAATTAATGACCTTGAGTATCAATACGTAGTAGCAACTGATTTGGCAGCGCGTGGAATCGATATTGAAGGTGTAAGCCATGTTATAAATTATGAGCTACCTTCAGACTTAGATTTCTATGTTCATAGAACTGGACGTACTGCAAGAGCTGGGTATTCTGGTATTGCAGCAACAATTTATGATCTGTCCGATGAAGATGCATTAAACAAGTTAGAAAAAATGGCGATTACATTCGTGAACAAAGATATTAACAATGGTGAGTGGATTGAAGGCGAAGACCGCAATAAGCGTCAAAATCGCAAAAAGAAAAAAGCAGAGCTAGATCCAAAAGCAAAAGCGATTGTATCTAAAAAAGCAAAGGTTAAACCTGGCTATAAGAAGAAAAAGCAATTTGAACTAGAAGCTCATAAAAAGCGTCAACGTCGAATTGAGGCTAGATCAAGAAAGAAATAGTTAAACAAGAGGGAGAAGAGTAATGCTGAAAATCGGTTCACATGTGTCGATGAGTGGAAAATCAATGTTGTTAGGTGCAAGTAAAGAAGCGTTATCTTACGGAGCGAACACATTCATGATTTATACTGGCGCTCCGCAGAATACCCGCCGTAAGCCTATTGAGGATTTGAATATCGAAGCTGGGATAAAGCATATGAAAGAGCATGGCATGACAGATATTGTTGTACATGCACCATACATTATTAATATTGGTAATTCAACAAAACCTGAAACATTCCAACTTGGGGTAGATTTTTTAACTTCAGAAATCCAAAGAACGGAAGCAATCGGAGCAAGGCAAATCGTTTTACATCCAGGTGCTCATGTTGGGGCTGGAGCTGAAGAAGGAATTAAAAAAATTATCGAAGGTTTGAATGAAGTACTGACTGGAAAAGAGCAGCTGCAAATTGCCCTTGAAACAATGGCCGGTAAAGGAACTGAATGTGGACGTAGTTTTGAAGAATTAGCGATGATCATTGATGGTGTAACGCACAATGACCGTTTATCAGTGTGCTTTGATACATGTCACGTTCATGATGCAGGTTATAATATTGTAGAAGACTTTGATGGTGTATTAAATGAATTTGATAAAATCATTGGGATTGACCGTCTGAAGGTTCTTCACATTAATGATAGCAAAAATGTTAGAGGGGCAAGAAAAGACCGCCATGAAAATATCGGTTTTGGAAACATCGGCTTTGATGCACTTCACAAAATCGTACATCATCCACAATTGATGGCTGTTCCTAAAATTTTAGAAACACCATTCATAGGTGAAGACAAGAATAATAAAAAAGCACCATATAAGCATGAAATAGCAATGCTAAAAGATGGTGTGTTTCAAGAAAATTTGCAATCTATCATTGCACAATCTTAATATAAAGACCTTCAGTTTAGAAGGTCTTTCTTTTTCTCGAATTTCTATAGAATAGAAAACAAAAAGCTGCGATTGTTGCAGCTTTTTGTTTTCTACCTACCAGTTAAGGCTAAAAATAATTGCTCGATATGATTAGCCCGTTCAGGTCCAACAATCGCGGTCATTTTTTTTATAACGGTTTTCCTTTGTCTTTCGTTAAAGATGTTGTAGTTTTTCCCACGTATTTCTTGTACAATTTGATCTGCTTCAGCATTTGTTAAAGCGATGCCATGTTGGCCTGCTAATTGCAGTAAATCTGACCGTTTAATCGTATTCAGTTTCATGTTGACAATGCTTTCTAAAAATTTCACAAAATCCCTCCTCGTTTTAACATATGACGGGGAATAGAAATAGTGAACTGTCTCTTCAATATGATTGGTATTCCCTTTACTTATAGATGAAAAAGGGGTATACTGTTCAAGTAAATCGTAATGATTCTTAAAATGGGTGATTCTATTGAATGAAATATTAAAAATACAGGATGTTTCTTATCGTTATGAGAAAGAAGCAGTTTTAAAACATATAAATCTAACATTACCGAAGGGATCATTTTTGGCTATTATTGGACCGAATGGTTCCGGTAAATCAACGTTGCTAAAGTTGATATTAGGTTTGTTAAAGGTACAGACAGGAACCATTGAGCTTTTTGGTAAACCGATTGAGGAATTTAAGGACTGGGATAAAATTGGCTATGTTTCTCAAAAAGCTAATTCATTTAATAGTGGATTTCCTGCAACCGTTTTTGAAGTCGTTTTAAGTGGATTGACAAAGAAAATTGGTCTTTTCCGCTTTGCTAAAAAAAATGATCGTGAGAAAGTAACGCAAGCATTAAAGTCAGTTGGTATGTTGAACTTTGCGAACCGTAACATCGGTGAGCTTTCAGGAGGGCAACAGCAACGTGTATTTATCGCACGTGCATTGGTTAGTGATCCAAAGCTATTAATTTTGGATGAACCGACAGTGGGTGTAGACATTGCTAATGAAAAGATTTTTTATAAAATGGTAGAGAATTTGAATAAAGATTTAGGTATTACAATCATTCTTGTTACTCATGATTTAGAAGCAGTTAGTGAAGATGTGACACAAGTAGCTTGTTTAAATAAACATCTTCATTTTCACGGAAATACACATGAGTATCAGCAATTAAGTGATGTAGAATTATCATGTTTCTACGGTAATGAGACGAAAAAATAGATTATAATAATCGGGAGGCTTCCGATGATATCAGGTTTATTGCAGTATGAATTTTTACAAAATGCTTTTTTAACAGGAATAATTATTGGAATTATTGCTCCGTTGTTAGGAGTGTTTGTTGTTGTTAGAAGGCAATCATTAATCGCTGATGCGTTAAGTCACGTAACCCTTGGTGGTATTGCATTCAGCTTATATATGGATAAGAAAATATTAGCTAACCCTGTAGGATTAAATCCACTGTACATGGGGATGGCATTCTCAATTATTGGTTCATTATTAATAGAAAAATTACGTACGGTTTATAAGCATTATCAGGAACTGGCAATACCAATCATAATGTCTGGTGGTCTTGGCTTAAGCGTCATATTTATTTCATTAGCTGACGGATTTAATACGGATTTATTCAGTTATTTATTTGGTAGTGTCAGCGCTGTATCAAGGGCAGATTTATGGACAATAATTGCTGTTGCAGTTGTTGTAATTACTATTGTTATCTTTTTATATAAAGAGCTATTTTTAATATCGTTTGATGAGGATCATGCAAAGGCCTCTGGTATACCTACAAAATGGATTCATTTTGTTTTTATCATATTAGTGGCTATGGTAATTGCAGCTTCGATGAGAATTGTAGGGGTTTTACTAGTATCTTCTTTAATGACCTTACCGGTAGCAGCAAGTATGCGCCTAGCTAATGGATTTAAGCAAATGATTGTCTATTCGGTTTTATTCGGTGAAATAGCTGTTTTTGGTGGCTTGATTTCAGCTTATTATTTAGACTTGGCTCCAGGTGGAACAATTGTTATGATTTCCATCTCAATTTTATTAATGGCTATAGGTTATAAAAAGGTTAAAGTTCGAAAAGCTTAATACTTTCGTGGAGTTGATAATAATGAGAGTTGATGAAGCATTATTGCTATTAAAGAATAAAGGTTATAAATTTACAGGTAAACGCGAAGAAATGCTTCAGTTATTTGCTGACCATAATAAGTATTTAACTGCTAAAGATGTATTGGAAAATATGAAAGAAAATTATCCAGGCTTGAGCTTTGATACAATCTATCGTAATTTATCCCTATTTGCCGAGTTAGGTATTTTAGAAACAACAGACCTGTCTGGTGAAAAGCATTTCCGTTTCACATGTGGACCTAATCATCACCATCACCATTTTATTTGCTTAGAATGTGGCAAAACGAAAGAAATTAAAACCTGTCCAATGAGAAACTTAACGGAAGATTTGCAGGCATATGATATTTCAGGTCATAAATTCGAGATTTATGGGCGTTGCCCGCAATGTCAAATTTAAAAAGTCCTATTGCTTAGGTATAAGCAATAGGACTTTTTGTATTAGAAATAAACAATATAAACAATTGCAACTAAAATAATACGATAGATCGCAAAGGGTAAAAGTTTTATTTTATTAATTAGTTTTAAGAAGAAACGAATTGAAATCAAGGCAAATAAGAAAGCGCTAATGAATCCGACAACAAAGAATGGCATAGCATCTAACGTGAAATATTGCCAGTTATTAACGATAGATAAAAAACTGGCACCTGCCATAATTGGAACTGCCATAATGAAAGTAAAATCTGCTGCAGCTCTATGACTCATGCCCAGCAGAACGCCACCTGATATCGTTGCTCCAGAACGTGAAAAACCTGGCCATAAAGATAAACACTGAATTAATCCGACTGAAAGGGCTTTTTTATATGTCATTTGGTCAACAGAGTCGATTGTTATTTTCTTCTTTGAACTGACAACATCGGCAATAATCATCCATATGGAACCGATTAAAAGACCAATTATTACAGTTTCAGTTGTAAATAAATATTCATCAATGTAATCCTCAAACAATAAACCAAAAAGACCAGCAGGTAATAAACCTACTAATACATGGGTGATTTTCAAACGCTGTTTCTGTACTTGTTGCTTTTTGCCAAGACGATCTAAACCTAATAAATTGATGAAGCGATTTTTGAAAACGACAATAACGGCTAATATCGATCCAAGTTGAATTACTACTTTGAACGTATTTGCTACATACTTTGTTAGAAATTCTTCTGATTGCAACCACATATCATCAACGATAATCATATGTCCTGTTGATGAAACAGGGGCGAATTCTGTTAACCCTTCAACCATCCCTAGAACAACAGCTTTTAATAGTTCAATAAATTCCATTGTGACAAATCTCCCATACTTCTTATATAAGTTATAATATTCTAAAAACAAGCATGTATATCATATCACTTTCTAAATGAAAGTAAAATAGCGGCTTGTATATCCTAATTGGAGAGGAGTTATTGTTTGCTATTTTGCCAATCTAATACCCATTTTTCAGCTTCGAACCAATTCTCGACCCTAATGACACCTTTTGGAGTAGCTCCTTGATTATAGGGTGTATTAAATAAAATGACTGGGATTTGGCATTCTTCGTAAATATTAACAGCATTATCATGTTTGTCTTCAAAAAATATATCAAGGTGATAATCTTTAATCTTTTGTATTTTATTATGAGAACCGATTAAATCGATTGTGTGGAATTGAAGCTCATTTTTTCGAAACCACTCTAAAGTAATATCGTGCAATTTAACATTTCTTGCACTAATGAAATATAAATCGCCAATTTCTGTCCACTTATTCATAACCATTTTTGCTCCGTCAGCTAATGGCGACTGGCTATACATTAAAGAGACGTTTTTCTTGAACCATTGGCTGATAATTTGAGGCTCTTCATTAAGATATGGATTCATATCATACATTTTAATATCTTCTATTTTTAGCTGTAGATTGAAATCATGGTTAATCATCTTTAGCATTGTTTCATGTGTTGTAATTGTCCCGTCTATATCAATACCAAAACGGATTCTTTGCATCCTGTGAACACCCTCTTATCTTATTTTATATATAGGTTACATTTTCAATGTTTTTAAAAAATGGCTCTGTTAAATGCTATTGTTGATTTTCACTGCGGGCGGACGCTTTCCGTGGGGCATGCGCCAATCCTCTAAGGGAGCAAAGCTCCTGCGGTGTATCGGCTTGCACGCTTATCCCACAGGAGTCGCCGCCCTCCGTTATAATCAACAAAGAAAAATCACGAAAATCAACAACAAAAGATAACAGAGCCTAAAAAATATATCTTTGAAAAGTAAATGATTATTGTTTTGACTGTCATATATAATGTATAGAACTATTTGTGTACTTATCATAAAAATAAAAGTTTCTAGCTTGTATTTTTTCGTTACAAGAGAAAACTAAGAAAGCACCTTTTAGATGAAAGCGAGGGATACAACATGGCAAATGATAAAGTTGATCCGAATGTGCAAGACTATTCTAATAAGTATGGTGAAGAAACAGCCGCTGAATTAACTAGTACTGTGTATCCAGTGTCTAGTCAAGAAGCGTATGAAAGAATTAATGAATTTAGGGGCAATTCGAGAGTGTATGGTATTGCGAGCTTGGCATTTGCAATACTATCCTTTTTCTTCTACCCGTATATAGCTGCTTTAATTGGCATAGTTTTAGGTTTTGTTGCTCAAAGAAAAGGACAAATCGCATTAGGTGCTTGGGCTATTGGGATATGTGCATTATCTATTATCCTAAGTCTGCTTGTTGTTCCAGTTCCATTGTAAGGTGCAAAAAAATACCTCTTCTAAGCAAAGGAAGAGGTATTTTGGTTTTTAATTACTTGATTTTAGAAAAGAAATGATAACTAACAATTTCAGCGTTTATAAATATTTCCCAGGTGATAATTTTTATGAATGAGCAAATTGTGCATTGTGTAGGTTAGCAAAAATTCCGTTTTTTTCAATAAGTTCTTCGTGGTTTCCTTGTTCTGCAATTCCGTCTTTTGTCACGACAACAATACGATCTGCATCTCGAATCGTTGCCAATCGGTGTGCAATAATTAATGTCGTTCTATTCTCAGCTAGTTCATTTAACGATTGTTGGATAATTAATTCAGTCTCTGTATCCAATGCCGAAGTTGCTTCATCCAAAATTAATATAGGAGGATTTTTCAAGAACATTCGTGCGATTGCAATTCGTTGTTTTTGTCCACCGGATAGCTTCAATCCTCTTTCACCAATTTGAGTTTCATAACCATCAGGAAGCTCTTTAATAAAGTCTTCTAAGTGAGCTCGTTTGGCAGCTTGATGTATTTCGTCATCTGTAGCGTTTAGATTGCCATAGGCAATATTTTCTCTTAACGTACCAGTGAATAAAAATACATCCTGTTGAACAATACCAATTTGAGAGCGAAGAGATTTTTTCGTTAAATCCTGTATGTTATGACCGTCAATTGTAATGCTACCGCTTGATATTTCATAAAAGCGAGGTATTAAGGAGCATATAGTTGTTTTTCCAGCACCAGATGGTCCTACGAAGGCTATTGTTTCACCAGCTTTAATATTCAAGTTAATATTATTTAATACATTCTTTTTATCATCATATTCAAAATTAACTTGGTTAAAGGATATGTCTCCTTTTAAAGATGTTATGTTTGTCGCACCTTGTTTGTCTTCTATATCGGGGTCTACATCCAATATTTCGCAGAAACGTTTAAAACCAGCCATGCCCTTTGGATATAGTTCTAAAAGAGCACTTATTTTTTCAACAGGTTTAAATAATACATTCACATATAATAAGAAACCAACCATCGCTCCGTATGAAAGCTCTCCATGATACACAAACCATGCACCGACAATTAACACAATTAAAGTCATAAGACGAGTCATGATATAAATACCAGATAAACTGAAGGCCATTATTTTATAGCCTCCTAGCTTTGCTTTGCGGAATTTTTTGTTGTTTTCTTTGAAGCGATTGATTTCATATTCTTCATTTGTAAAAGATTGGACAACTCGTACACCTGATACGCTATCTTCCACTCGTGCATTAACGTCTGCTACTTCGGTGTACATGCTTTTCCAAGCTTTATTCATACGTAAATTCCCAAATATCATAATCAATAATAAAAATGGCAATAAACAAATTGTAATTAATGCTAACTTAGGATTAATGGACAGCATAATACCAAAGGCTCCGAAGAATGTCATTATAGCTATAAAGAAATCTTCTGGACCGTGATGAGCAAGCTCTCCAATATCAAATAGATCAGTAGTAATTCTACTCATGAGGTGACCGGTTTTTGCATTATCAAAAAATGTAAATGATTGTTTTTGAATATGTTGAAATAAATCTTGACGCATATCTGTTTCAATATTAATACCGAGTTTGTGTCCCCAGTAATTGACGATATATTGTAAAGCTGTACTTATTATGTATAGTAGTAGCAAACCTATTCCAACTGAAACGATAGCTGGCCATTTTTCACCCGGTAATAGGGAATCGATGAACCATTGTACAGTTAAAGGGAAAGCTAGTTCTAATATTGCTGCTAGCACAGCACATCCAAAATCAATCATAAATAGCCTTTTGTATGGTAAATAGTAAGAGTAAAACCGTTTAATCATTGTCTTTTCTACCTTCTTTCATGCAAATAAAAGAGACTGATTCATTCAGCCTCTTTTATTTTTGGGCAATGTAAATAATATTGTTGATTTCAGTTCCAATCAACGAATTCTTCGGAAAATCAACTTTGAAATATAACAAAGCCTAATTATTAGATCTGAACTTGTTCACTTTCTTCTTCGGCTTTTCGTGCAAAGTATTCTTCAGCAATGGCATCGATTTCTTTTTTCAACTCATCGACCATAATGTCTTCAGGAACTTTACGAACAATTTTACCCTTACGGAAAAGAAGGCCTTCTCCTCTAGCTCCCGCAATCCCAATGTCAGCTTCTCTAGCTTCACCAGGACCGTTAACTGCACAACCTAACACGGCAACTTTAATGGGTGCTTTAATTGTGCTAATGTATTCTTCTACTTCGTTTGCAATGCTAATTAAATCAATTTCAATTCGTCCGCAAGTTGGACAAGAAATTAATGTTGCAGCATTAGAAGCAAGACCAAAAGATTTCAATAGCTCTCTTGCAACCTTTACTTCTTCCACTGGATCAGCACTTAAAGAAATACGCAATGTATTTCCGATGCCTTTATGGAGAATGGCACCTAGACCTGCAGCACTTTTTACTGTTCCGGCAAATAATGTTCCTGATTCAGTAATACCTAAATGAAGGGGATAATCAAAAGCCTGTGCAGCTTTCTCATATGCTTCAATGGCCAAATTAACATCGGATGCTTTCATCGAAACAATAATGTCATGGAAATCAAGGTCTTCTAAAATTTTAATGTGATGAAGAGCACTTTCAACCATTCCATCTGCTGTTGGATAACCGTATTTGTCTAGAATTCTTTTTTCTAATGAGCCGGCATTTACTCCAATTCTAATTGGAATACCTTTTGCTTTAGCTGCATTTACAACTGCTTCAACTTTTTCACGGCGACCAATATTACCAGGGTTAATCCGAATTTTATCAGCGCCACCTTCAATAGCAATGAGAGCTAGTTTGTAATCAAAATGTATGTCTACTACTAGTGGAATTGAGATTTGTTTCTTAATCTCTGCAATCGCATGAGCAGCTCTTTCATCTGGGCAGGCAACACGAACGATTTGACAGCCTGCTTCTTCCAAACGTTTAATTTCGGCTACTGTTGCTTCCACATCATGTGTTTTGGTTGTTGTCATACTTTGGATGAATAACTCATTACTCCCACCAATTGTAAGATTGCCAACTTTGACAGGACGTGTTTTTGAACGATGTATCAGTTCACTCAAGTGATTTCTCTCCTTTTAAAAACGCTTATATATAGATACTCTTGTTTTCAATTACTTGTAAATAACATACTTATTGTATCAATCATTCAGAGATTTTTACAGCATTTTGAATAAAGATGTAAAATAGAGAGAATAAAAATAGATTATTGGTTTTGATTTTTCTTCTATATTAAATTCTTCTTTCTAACTAAAAGCGGTTAAGAAAAGTGATGTTCTTATTCTTCCTTATATGTTGGAAACTTATATGTTTTTCCTATTTGCAGTTCATATGGGCTAATGCCATTATTGAGTTTCTGAAAATCAAGAATGATTGTATGAATAGGTTTGGAGAAAGTCCCTTCATTTTGTTCAATAATAGAGAGAAGCGTGTCACCAGCATGGACCTCTAATTCAAAGTATTTCAATCCATCTATTGTTTTATCCTGTGTAGATTCCATTGTTTGAGCAGAAGTAACAGGAAGAGTACCGTGTTTTAAATCAAAATAGATTGCGTAAAAGGAAACAGCGATTACAAAAACTCCAATTAATACGTATATTTTTTTCAATTTACTTCCCCCGTTTTTGTAAATTACTTCGTAAATTATTTATTATAAAAAGCTATTTATTAATTTATATGAATGATTTTATATATAATGCCAAAAAATTGGCAGAGAATGCCAGTTCTTATTGTTTTTTGATAATTTATATTTACAGAATTTTCTTAAAATAGTAGATTAAGTAGGGGGGTGATAGATTGTTTTGTCCGGACTTAGGGCGCAAAAAGGTAAAGAAGAAATCGAGTTTTAAAGATCGTATAGTTATGATACTTGTATTTTCGCTTATTCTAACAGGCTCCATAATTGGCATTTATTCTTATATTCACTCTAAAATGGCATTGTTAGAATTAATGGAGCAAAGAATTAACCGAGAATTAGATTTTTTTAATGAAGTAACAAAAAATAATCGTTTTATTTACGATAGCGAGAGTGATTTTCGAAGTAGTTTGCAATCTTTTGTGGATGAACAAAGTAAGGACTTTACAGAGGATGGCTATTCTAGTAATTTTTATTTGATTGATGGCAATGACATCTTTAGTCTCACAGATGCGTCAAATATTACTTTCTCAAAGGAATTACTTTCTAATATTAAACAAGGTAAAGATGGAATTATACATACTTATTTAAATGGTAAGCTACATACATTAGGTTTTCAAAATATTCAAGAGTTGGAAGCCATCTACACGATAGTAATTCCTCAAGAGGATTATTTGCAGTCGATTGAACTTTATAAGATAATCATACCGATTGTAACAACATTACTCGTCATTTTTACAAGTATCCTTATGTCGATTTTTATTAATCCCTTTCATGCTCAATTAAGAATGTTGGAAACAATTGCCAAAAGAGAATAGAAGCTATTATAAGAATTATATTTTATTAAAAAAGTCGCTTGAAGGTGATTAGCATCATTTTCAAGCGACTTTTTTGTATGATTAAGATTGATTTTTTACTTTCGGCTTTGGAATTTCTTTTAATGCTAAATAAAACATTACTAGTGCTGTGCCCCATTTAACATAAATGCCTCCGATTACTTGAACTTGCATAAAATTCATCAACATAAAAAATACAATTGGAAGCGTTAAACAATATGTAATTAATCGCCAATAATGACGATATTGTATTTTTCGACCGGTAATGTTTCCGAAAAGTAAGACAACTAATGCTAAAAAGGAAATTTCAATAAACTGAATACCGGCAGTAAAAATATACATAATAATCGCAAAAACGATGATGAATATACTTAGTAATCCTTTTGTGTTGTCTAAAAAGTTTAAGATGTCTGTATTCGATAACGTAAAGTTCTCGAACATGCTGTAAGGTTGTGCTTGTGCTGTTCCACTCGTAATAATGACAAATTCTGACGGTAATAACAAGAAGGCATTACTTTCTTTATTCAATACATCCTCTGTAGTTAAAGCACCAGTACTATCAAGATAGATAGAAAAATTATTCGCTTGATAGACGAATACTTCTGAAGAGTCTGTATAAAGAGTTCCTTCTTTAATTTCAAAGTCTGGTAATTCATTTTGCAATGCTTCTTGAAAGGATTTCACTCCGTTACTAATTCCTGTTGATGTAAAAACAATAGTAGGTAAAGAAGATAGAAAAACTAATAAGAATACATATAGAATTGTCTTTCCGATTTTTTGAAAACGAAATTTGGCGATATCTTTTGGAGAATATAGACTTATCCAGAACTGTTTAAAAATATTCATTTTTTCAACACCTTATTTGGGATATTCATTTCAATTTTACTCTGCTTTTTTACATATTACAATGTATTTAATACATTCTATAAATAGAGAGTTATTTTGTAAATAGTTATGTAAAATACACATGTAGTTAACTCTTTTGTTAAGAAATTGTAAATTATTCGATGCTTATATTTACAATATAAATATTTTTATTACATAATGACAAAGTCCCATTTAAAACAAGATACATTTTATTCATTTAGAGGAGTTGAACTTCGTGGAATTAAACATACAAGATATGCTTTTTCAATTTTTAGGTGGTCTTGGGATATTTCTATTTGGTATTAAATATATGGGCGATGGCCTCCAAAAATCTGCTGGAGATCGTTTGCGTGATATTTTAGATCGTTTTACAACAAATCCCTTTATGGGTGTGTTAACAGGTATTGTCGTTACCTGTTTGATTCAAAGTAGTTCTGGAACAACTGTTTTGACGGTTGGTCTAGTAAGTGCAGGATTTCTAAATTTAAAACAAGCCATTGGAATTATAATGGGTGCTAATATCGGAACAACGATTACAGCTTTCATCATTGGTATAAAAATATCAGATTATGCACTTCCGATTATTGCCGTTGGTGCAGTATTACTGTTTTTCTTTAAGAATAGAAAAATACATAATGCCGGTCAAATTGTATTTGGGTTTGGAGCATTATTCTTTGGTTTAGAGTTAATGGGTGATGGTATGAAACCATTACGAACATTACAAGAATTTCAGGATTTCACTGTATTGATGAGTGATAATTCTCTTCTTGGAGTACTAGTTGGTACAGTTTTTACATTAATCGTTCAAAGCTCAAGTGCAACGATTGGTATACTTCAGGAATTGTTTGCTCAAGGAGCAATTGATTTAAAAGCATCGCTTCCTGTTTTATTTGGAGATAATATCGGAACAACAATTACAGCTGTTTTAGCTTCAATTGGTGCTTCTGTTGCAGCAAGACGTGCAGCAGCCACTCACGTTTTGTTTAACTTAATTGGTACAGCAATTTTCATGTTGATTTTACCGCTTTTTACAGATTTCATACAACTAATTCAAACGAATTTAGGATTAAATCCAAAAATGACGATTGCTACGGCACACGGTATTTTTAATGTTACGAATACGATTATCCAATTCCCGTTTATTGCTGGATTGGCGTATGTTGTAACGAAACTAATACCTGGGGAAGATACAATTGTAGATTATAAAACGCAACATTTGGATCCGATTTTCATTGAGCAATCACCGGCTATTGCTATAGGTTCTGCTCAAGAGGAGATAATCCGCATGGGTAAATTCGCAATTAAAGGTTTAGAAGAATCAAGTTCTTATTTAACAACGCGTAACCAGAAACATGGAGATACAGCTTTACAGTTAGAAGAAGCTATCAATAATTTAGATACAAAAATCACAGATTACTTAGTGACAATTTCTTCTCGCTCTCTATCTGCACATGAATCAGAAAGACATGCAATTTTAACTGATACAGTTCGTGACATTGAACGAATTGGCGATCATTTTGAAAATATTGTGGAACTGACACAAATTCAAATTAACAACAAAACACCATTTTCAACTTCTGCTATGGAAGATTTAAAAACAATGTTTTCTTTAACTTTATCTACAGTGGAAGAATCGATAAACGCTTTAGATCATAACGATAAAGACTTAGCGATAAGTGTATTGAAAAAAGAGCGCAGTATTGATGAATTAGAAAAAACATTGCGCAAAAAACACATTTCACGTATGAGCGAGGGTCAATGTGTAGTGAAAGCTGGTATTGTCTTCGTTGACATTATCAGTAATTTAGAACGAATTGGCGATCATGCAGTAAATATCGCAGAAACCGTTTTAGGTGATAGTAAGTACAAATATAGATAATTTTTAAGGTCTCTCCATGATTGGGGAGACCTTTTTAAGTGAATCATTATTAGTAGCTACTAAATAGAAGAAATCGTTATAATATATATGAGCATATTATAGTGAGGGTGTGGAGATAATGGATATATTCTTATGGATAGTTATCATTGCGTTATTTGTAATAGGATTTGTTGGGCTTGTTTATCCAATTATACCGAGTGTATTGTTTATTGCCGGGGGTATTTTGTTATATGGAGTCTTCTTTACGTTTGAAGATTTTAGTATATTATTTTGGATTGTTCAAATCATTTTCGTTATTATGTTATTTTTAGCTGACTATGCTTCGAATTTAATTGGAGTAAAAAAGTTTGGCGGAAGTAAGGCTGGTATATGGGGCAGTACAATTGGCCTTTTGATTGGACCATTTGTCATACCCGTTGCTGGTATTATTATCGGGCCATTTATCGGGGCAGTAGTTGCAGAACTGATCGTAAATCGTACGTCATTCAGTAATTCCATGAAAATTGGTTTTGGCTCAGTAGTAGGTTTTATAGCCGGTGCTGTCTCAAAGTTTATAGTCCAAGCGTTTATGGTCGCTTATTTTTTCTTTTCGGTATTGTAAAAAACTAGCTGTGATAAGTTTTGCTAATAGATAATACAGAGTCAGTGGTAAGAGGCTAAAAAAGTCAAGCTATTAGAAAAGGAGCGAGTCTAGCGGGAAACAGTAGGATTAGCTTCTTTGTTTTTTTGCTAGTATCAAATATAATTTTAAATTTGAGCAATACAATTGAATGAATTAACTATTTTTGTTAATCTAAATACAATAGACTGGAGTAATATTTCAGTTACATAACATTATAATTTTTAGGAGGAATTTTTTATGTCATTTGAATTACCGAATTTACCATATGCATACGATGCTCTTGAGCCACATATCGATACAAAAACGATGAATATTCACCACACGAAACATCACAATACTTACGTTACTAATTTAAACAACGCACTTGCTGGAAACGAAGAGCTTTTAGCAAAAAGTGTTGAAGAAGTAATCGCTAATCTAGACGCAGTACCAGAAGCTGTTCGTACAGCTGTACGCAATAATGGTGGTGGACACGCAAACCACACACTATTCTGGACAATTCTATCACCAAACGGTGGTGGAGTACCAGTAGGTGAAGTTGCAACTGCAATTAATGCGAAATTTGGAAGCTTTGAAAACTTTAAAGAAGAGTTTGCAAAAGCGGCAACTACTCGCTTCGGATCTGGTTGGGCTTGGTTATCTGTAAACAATGGTGAACTTGAAGTAACAAGCACACCAAACCAAGATTCACCAATTATGGAAGGTAAAACTCCTATTCTTGGATTGGATGTTTGGGAACATGCCTACTATTTAAATTACCAAAACCGTCGTCCAGACTACATTGGAAGCTTCTGGAACGTTGTTAATTGGGATGAAGTTGAAAAACGTTATCAAGCTGCAAAATAATTTTTCATAAATAATAGCTCTGTTATCGTTTGTTGTTGATTTTCGTAATCTTTGTTTGTTGACCTTCATTTCGGGCGGCGACTCCTGTGGGATAAGCGTGCAGGCCGATACACCGCAGGAGCTTTGCTCCGAGGAGGATTGGCGCATGCCCCACGGAAAGCGTCCGCCCGCAGTGG
>Ga0233379_1000012_pt1 | contig 30451 bp, 30 predicted proteins | sample ElkDunMinimDraft_8_FD_180679 | JGI IMG/M metagenome (GOLD analysis project Ga0233379, IMG submission 180679) | Fecal eukaryotic communites from dung pellets of Tule Elk in California, USA - Elk Dung F1 | ecosystem: Host-associated > Mammals > Digestive system > Large intestine > Fecal | place...
TTTCCGTGGGGCATGCGCCAATCCTCTAAGGGAGCAAAGCTCCTGCGGTGTATCGGCCTGCACGCTTATCCCACAGGAGTCACCGCCCTCCGTTATAATCAACAAAGAAAAAATTACAAAAATCAACAGCAAAAGATAACAGAGCCATATATTAAAAACAAAACGACCTCCGCAAATGGAAGGTCTTATGTAATACTTATGATCCTACTACTTTGATTACGGTTGCAATGATGAATAATGTTGCGAAAAAACCAAACGCAACGACCATTCCTACTACCGCATCATTAAAATCGTTGCGTTTGCATTGAACGTCTTTTTCGAAAGTGTTCATTTTCATCCCTCCCCTATTCCTAAATAGTATAAATCATTCAGAATAAAAAATCTATATTCCTTAAACGTTCTTTTCCATAAATGGGAAGATGTGTCACATTGGTGTAACAAAAGGGAGCAAGGGATTGGAATTTGCTATGAGGAAGTTATAGTGGCAAACACTGTCACAAATACTTTAGGGTCTAGTGGTAAAAATATAAATACAAACCTTTACTAGTAGTGGCTTTGTCTCCGCAGGAGGTTAAGAAACCCGGGCCTTATCTTTCTGCGTTCACATAGATTAGGGGTTATCCTATCCAGATGCGATAACCCCTTATATTGTATTTCAAGTTTTACTTTTTTATACCCATTCATTATGATTTTTACTTGATTAATGAAAAAATCATCGCTAACATAATGGTATTATAATCAGAATGAGGCGATTTATTTGGTATTAGATGTTTGGAAGCAAATTAATAAGAAACAATTTGCTCCCGTATACTTAGTGTTCGGACCTGAAAATTTTATCATTAAGGAAACAATAAATAACTTAATTTCAAATGCGTTAACGGAAGACGAAACAGAATTTAATATTAGTACTTTTGACTTAGAAGAGACTCCCATTTCATTAGCTTTAGAAGAAGCGGAAACCTTTCCTTTTATGGGAGAAAGGAAACTAATCATTTTACATAACCCTGTATTTTTGACGGCAGAAAAAACAAAAGAAAAGATAGAGCATCATGTAGAGCAATTGTTACAGTATTTAGATAATCCTTCACCATTTTCCATTGTTATATTTGCTGCTCCATATGAAAAGCTTGATGAACGGAAGAAAGTCACTAAACAGCTAAAAAGACAAGCAACAGTAGTAGAAGCTGCAAAATTAAAGGATCAACAACTGATCAGTTGGATTTCTGAACAGGCAAAGGCAAATGGTGTAGTAATTGATCAAGCTGCAATTCATGAACTTATGATGATAGCGGGGCAAAATCTTTCTTTATTAGCAAATGAAGTCGAGAAAATGGCTTTATATGCTTTTGATGAAAAAAGAATTACTGTAGAAACTGTAAAAGAGTTAGCAGCTAAAACATTAGAAGAAAATATATTTTCTCTTATCGATTACATCATGAATCGACAGACAGCTAAGGCGTTAGAGTTATTGCAAAGTATGTTTAGACAAAACGAAGAACCAATCAAAATTCTTGCTTTAATGGCTTCCCAAATACGCATTATGTATGTCTCAAAAGGATTGGCTCAGCAAGGCTATGGACAACAAAAGATTGCTTCTAGTTTAAAAATACATCCATTTAGGGTAAAGCTGGCTTTGGAAAAAGCCCAGCATTTCAATCATAAAGAATTGATGAGCTTTTTAAATAATATGGCCGAAGCCGATTATAAAATGAAAACAGGTCAAATGGATAAAGAGCTATTACTAGAATTAATCATCTTGCAAAGTGGAAGATAGTATAATGGGGTTATCTGGAAATTTTTTATTTTCTGGATAACCTATTTATTTAGGGGAATATTGTAATTTCAGTTGTAATTCTTTTTATAAATGATTGATTAATCAATCAAATAATGAAGATTTTGGGGGATAACATTGGAAAAGATATTCAAAAACGAACTATGGATGTTAAGAAACAACAAGTTCTTCAAGTAGCTATTAAACTATTCGCCCTACTACAATGGCGGAAATTGCTAAAGAAGCAAAAGTAAGTTTTGGTAGTGTAGCAACTTATTATGGCAGTAAGGAAGAGTTATATATGGCTTGTATTGTCCAACCGGTCGAAAGTTTTGGGAAATGCTAGCTTTTAATACAACACCTGAATCTTATGTAGATGAACTACATGCTATGGTTCGTAATCATATTGAAAACTTTTCAGTACAAAAGGAATATTTACGTTTAATTGTTCAAGTAACTGCTCCATTTGAACGCTTTAATGAAGTCTTTCAAACAATTAATCAATATACTGTTAAAATACAGACGAAAATTCAGGAATTAATAATAAATGGACAGAGGGATCAGCAATTATCTGACGGTAATGCAGAAAAAATAGCTATTTCTTATATAATCTTTCTTTTTGGATTACGTTTATCTTATGCAGATGATCCAACGATTAAAGATTGGAATCAATTTGCAGAAGTTGCTTTGCGTTTATTTGGACCGAAATAATCTTTCGGTTTTTAATTTTTAGACATTTGATTAATCAATCAAATGTCTAAAAGGGGTTAGCAGTATGTCTGACAATATTCGTAGCTAAAATCACGCTGCGCATCCTGAAGCGGAAATCAATCATGATTAGCAACAAAGTATACGAAAAGAGTCTTTGAAAAAGAGTAAAAAAAAACGACCCAAAGGATCGTTTTAAAACTTATGCGTTAAGACTGTTAAGTCTTTTTGCTAAGCGAGATTTTTTACGCGCAGCAGCGTTTTTATGGATAAGACCTTTAGAAGCAGCTTTGTCTAATTTTGTAGAAGCAGCTAATAAAGCATCTTTAGCATTTTCACCATTGTTAGCAATTGCAACTTCAGCGTTTTTTACAGCAGTACGCATTGAAGATTTAGCAGCAATGTTGTTAGCTCTTTTTTGCTCATTAACTTTTACGCGTTTGATAGCAGATTTAATGTTAGGCATTAGAGTGTCACCTCCTATAGTAGGAATCGAGATCTATAACTCGACTTTAAAATTTCATTAGTTTAAGCAACAAAAATCATTGTAACAGACTGACTTTTATATTGCAATACTAAATGCATTGTACACTATTTCTTATATTTGTAGCAAATGATTTTTATATATTGAGGTCTATTTTCTATTAAAGCATAAAGAATAAATATAAAAGGTTGAGAGAAACTAATGCAAAAATGGCTCTTTGGAGGTTAATGATGGATCAAAAAATACATTTTAGTGAGTATTCTGTAAGAACTGATTTAGCATTGGAAGCCAATGAAATGTTGATGGCTAAGAAGACGGTTGCTGGAGAAAAAAATATATCTAAAATTGAAGGAATCATTATTAAAGAAAAAACGAAGGATGATTTGAAGGTTTCGTTAATTGAAGTAACTTCGGAAGGTGCGAAACAAATTGGTAAGAAGGCTGGCACGTATATAACAATTGAAGTACAAGGTATTCGTTCTGGGGATAGTGAAACACAACAGACTGTTGAAAATGTTTTCGCTGAAGAGTTTGCTTACTTTTTGAAAAAATTAAACATTAAGAAAGATGATAGTGTACTTGTTGTAGGACTAGGCAATTGGAATGTTACACCAGATGCATTAGGCCCCGCTGTAGTTGAAAATTTAATTGTAACGAGACATTTATTTGAATTGGAGCCACAAACAGTATCAGAAGGGTATCGACCAGTAAGCGCCATTTCTCCTGGGGTCATGGGGATAACCGGAATTGAGACGAGCGATTTAATAGCAGGAGTGATTGAGAAAGTAAAGCCTGACTTTGTCATTGCAGTAGATGCTTTGGCTGCTCGTTCATTGGAGCGAGTTAATGCGACCATTCAAATATCAGATACAGGCATTCATCCTGGTTCGGGTGTTGGTAACAAAAGAAAAGAATTAAGTCAGGAAACGTTAGGCATTCCTGTAATTGCGATTGGAATTCCAACTGTTGTTGATGCTGTCACAATAACGAGCGATACGATCGATTATATTTTAAAGCATTTCGGCAAGGAATTGAAAGAGGGAGATCGACCAGCAAGAGCACTTGCACCAGCTGGTTTGGGTTTTGGGAAAAGAAAAAAGCTCACTGATGAAGATCTGCCGGGTGAGAAAGAAAAACAAACCTTTTTAGGCGTCATTGGTACCCTCTCTGAAGAAGAGAAAAGAAAATTTATTCATGAGGTGCTTGCGCCATTAGGTCATAATTTAATGGTTACTCCTAAGGAAGTCGATGTTTTTATTGAAGATATGGCGAATTTAATTGCCAATGGACTGAATGCTTCTCTTCATGAGGCTGTCAATCAAGCGACTGTAGGTTATCAAACAAAATAAAATAATCGATTTATTTAGAGTACAGATTTGATATTGGAGGTTTTGATTTCCAAATCAAATGTGTCTCTATTTTTTATTAAGAATTATCTATGATACCCAAGAGACTTTTTTCGTGCCTTGTGGATGGGGAATTTCACGTCTGTTCAATTTTCATTATTGTCTTTGAGGTATATTCATTGATTGGAGAAGCGGTGTCGAATCCTGCTGGAGAGAAGTATGGATATCGAGATACTATGCTGTAGAAGTGGAAATTAAGTATTTTTAATAGAATAACGTTCTACCTTTTCTAGTAAAGTCATACATATTTGTTAGATAGATTTAGGAAGGGTGGAACGATGAAAAATAAATATCACTCAAATAATGTATTCTTTATTCAATTGTCCCAATTAGTAAAAGGTGTATTAGTAATGGTTGTTTTATTATTATTTATTTTTTCATTGAGCGGGTTATTAACATCTATAAAAGTGGATTTAAGACCCTCTTCACATTCGGTTAATGAGGCAGCTAGTGCTTTTACTGGTAGGATGCTTTTTTCTGTTCTATCACTAGAAAATCAATACTTTGGAGCTTCTTTAACAGAGGATGAAAGGGAATTTTCGCTTCCGAAGCAGTTACTTAAGTATTCGACGCAAATCTCATTAGATGATCCGAGAAGTTTTTTAGGAAGAGAGTTGCCTGGTTTTTCTATTTTTGATACAGAGATATTAGTTGCTGGATTAGACACGAATTACACAAACATGCCGTATGAATCTTCTCCACCAGATGATAACCTTCCGAAGGGGGATAGTAGTTTACAACATGTAGAAGATTTGGATCAGAAGTCGGATGAACCGGTGACGCCTGGTGATACGAATGGGAAAAATGTCGTATTTATTTATCATAGTCATAATACAGAATCCTATTTACCTTATTTGAAAGATGTTAAAGACCCTGATTCAGCTTATCACAATGAAATTAATATAACTCAGGTTGGTAATAGGCTTCAAAAAGCTTTGATGGCAAAAGGGATAGGGACAGTATTAAATCAAGAGGATATTCAACAAAATTTAAAGGAAAAAGGATTGAAATATAGTAAGTCCTATCAAGAATCTCGAGTAGTTGTACAGGAAGCGATGTCGGGAAATAAAGACTATCAATATTTTGTAGATGTACATCGAGATAATAGAAGAAAAGAACAGACTACTATAACAATTAATGGGCAAACTTACGCCAAAATCGCTTTCGTTGTAGGTGGAAAAAATGCCAAGTTTGAGAAAAACTTCGCTTTAGCAGAAAGAATTCATAATGAACTTGAAAAAAAATACCCTGGTATTTCAAGAGGTGTATTTAAACAAGGTGGAGCTGGGCAGAATGGAGTTTATAACCAGGATTTATCTGAAAAAGCACTATTAATCGAAGCTGGCGGTGTAGACAACACGTTTGAAGAACTGAACCGATCAATGGATGCATTTGCAGATGCCTTTAGTACTTATTATTGGAGTGAAAAAGAAGTAGAAGAAGTAAATAACTAAGAGGTGATATGGTATGCTACGCTTTTTGTTGAAATTTTTTGCTGTACTGCTCATATTTTTTGTTGGAGTTTTATTTGGCCTACAAAAAGCAAACACGGGAATAGTAAATATGCGTGGCTACCAGGATCCTCAATTTAACGCAGTTGTTTCAATTGAACAAAATGATGGGGAAGTGAATGCCTCGATATTAGGTCAAGAAATGAATAGCCATGATTTGGAAAAGAAAAAGGAACAACTTCAAGATATAAAGGCATTCAATATGTTTTCAAATGTTGGACAAAAAATATCGGAAGGTTCGAAAAAACTTTTTTCGAAAATATTTGAAGTCATTTTGCCTGATTAACATATAGAATACCGTTCTACAATTCATGTCATTTTCTGTAATTCATGTTATAAGTCTGACACTTAATATTGAATGTTGCTTTTTTCATTGTTATAATGAAAAATAGTGTATTTGTGTCGACTTACAGGAGTGAAGAAAATGACGAATGAAGAAAGATTAAAAAGACAAGAGAAAATCCGTAATTTTTCTATTATAGCTCACATAGATCATGGTAAATCAACGTTAGCAGATCGTATTTTGGAAAAAACAAATGCGTTAGCTCAACGTGAAATGAAAAACCAATTGCTAGATTCTATGGACTTAGAAAGAGAACGTGGAATTACAATTAAACTGAACTCAGTTCAATTGAAGTATAAAGCAAAAGATGGAGAAGAATATACTTTCCATTTGATTGATACGCCGGGACACGTCGATTTCACATATGAGGTATCACGTAGTTTGGCTGCTTGTGAAGGAGCTATATTAGTTGTTGATGCAGCGCAAGGTATTGAAGCGCAAACGTTAGCAAATGTTTATTTAGCTTTGGACAACAATCTAGAAATTTTGCCTGTTATTAATAAAATTGATTTGCCGAGTGCCGATCCAGAACGAGTTCGTAACGAGATCGAAGAAGTAATTGGCCTAGATGCATCTGAAGCAGTATTAGCTTCAGCTAAAGCGGGAATCGGTATTGAAGACATATTAGAGCAGGTTGTAGAACTTGTTCCTCCGCCACAAGGTGATCCTAGTGCGCCTTTAAAGGCACTTATCTTTGATTCGCTATATGATGCATACCGTGGTGTTGTAGCATATATCCGTGTTGTCGATGGAAGTGTTAAAGCTGGCGACAAAATCAAAATGATGGCTACAGGAAAAGAATTTGAAGTAATTGAAGTAGGTGTATTTACACCGAAATCAACAGTTGTAGATGAACTTACTGTTGGAGATGTAGGTTTTCTAACTGCAGCTATTAAAAACGTTGGTGATACACGTGTCGGTGATACGATTACAAATGCTAAAAATGGTGCAACTGAGCCATTACCAGGTTACCGTACGTTAAATCCGATGGTTTACTGTGGTTTATACCCAATTGATTCCGCTCGTTTTAACGACTTGCGAGAAGCGCTTGAGAAGCTACAACTAAATGATTCTGCTCTTCAATTTGAGCCAGAAACATCTCAAGCACTAGGGTTTGGTTTCCGTTGTGGATTCTTAGGTCTGCTGCACATGGAAATTATTCAAGAGCGCATTGAGCGTGAGTTCAAAATTGATTTGATTACAACAGCGCCAAGTGTTATCTATAACGTTAACATGACTGATGGTTCTCGTGTGATTGTTGATAATCCATCTAATATGCCTGATCCGCAAAAGATTGAATCAGTTGAAGAGCCGTATGTGAAAGCGACAATGATGGCGCCGAATGAGTTTGTTGGGGCAATCATGGAGCTTTGTCAGCAAAAACGCGGTATCTTTATTGATATGCAATATTTAGATGAAACACGTGTAAGCATTATTTATGAAATGCCGCTTTCAGAGATTGTATATGATTTCTTTGATCAGCTGAAATCAGGTACAAGAGGATATGCATCCTTTGATTATGAATTAATTGGATACAAGCCTTCTAAGCTAGTGAAGATGGATATTCTACTAAATAGTGAGACAGTCGATGCATTAAGCTTTATCGTTCACCGTGACTTTGCTTACGAGCGAGGTAAGGTAATTGTAGAGAAATTGAAAGAATTAATTCCAAGACAGCAATTCGAGGTACCGGTTCAAGCAGCGGTCGGTCAAAAAATTGTTGCGCGTTCAACAATTAAGGCGATGCGTAAAAACGTTTTGGCGAAATGTTACGGTGGTGACATTTCTCGTAAACGTAAGCTTCTTGAAAAGCAAAAAGAAGGTAAAAAGCGCATGAAGCAAGTTGGTTCGGTGGAAGTACCGCAGGAAGCATTCATGGCTGTATTGAAAATGGATGATACAAAGAAATAAATGAAGTTTAAGTAAATTAAGAAGATGATTTTTCAACTGGAATGTTCATGTTTCGGTTGGAAAATCATTTTTTGTTTCAGATTTTCTTATTTATAGATATGACAAGGAATACGTATAAGTTGGGCATTCTAGAAGATTTATTAGTCTCATCTAAAATTGTTTAAGACAACAGAGCATGAGAAGAAGGCAAACATTAAAACTTTAAAATCTTATTCATATACGGTAAACTGAAAGCATTCAAAATACAGGAATAGCTATTAAGTGAATACAACAAAAGGTTAGATCAAGTTGTTCTTGACTAGCCTTTTTTAATAGAAATTGGCTGTGTTATCGTTCAATGTTGATTTTTGCAGATTTCGTTGTTTGGAGCGGAAAGCGTCCGCTCGCAGTGAAATCAACACTATCATTTAACAGAGCCTAGAAATAAAGGAATGAAGAGAGGGTGGAATGATGATAAACAGTGCCTATATCCATATTCCGTTTTGTGAGCATATTTGTCACTATTGTGACTTTAATAAAATGTTTCTAAAGGGACAGCCTGTTGAAGGATATCTACAAGCGTTAGAAAAAGAGATGAAGCTTACGTTAGAGCAAGCTCCTACAGATAAACTTACTACTATTTTTGTTGGTGGTGGTACACCGACATCATTAAATGAGCAGCAATTAATAATACTTTGCAATATTATCTCGACTTTGCTCCCTTTTGAACGTAATGCTGTCGAATATACATTTGAAGCAAACCCTGGTGATTTATCGCTCGAAAAGCTACACATATTAAAGGAAGCTGGCGTAAATCGAATTAGTTTCGGTGTACAATCATTTAATGACGAGCTTTTGAAAACAATTGGACGTACACATCAACCTAAGGATGTTTTCGATTCGATTGATAAAGCAAGAAAAGCTGGATTTGAAAATATAAGTATCGATTTGATGTATGGATTACCAGGGCAAAGTAAGGAAGTGTTCCTTCAGTCGTTACAAGAAGCTTTTAAATTGGATTTGCCTCATTACTCCAGCTACTCGTTAATCGTCGAGCCTAAAACCGTTTTTTATAATATGATGCAAAAAAATAAACTGCACTTACCAACTCAAGATGTTGAAGCGGAAATGTACGAGTTGTTGATGGATGAAATGGAGAAACATGGTCTATTGCAATATGAGATAAGTAATTTTGCCAAAAAAGGATTCGATAGTAAACATAATACAACCTATTGGAATAATGATTACTATTATGGGTTTGGGGCAGGTGCACATAGTTATATTAATGGTGAACGTATAGGAAATTATGGTCCTTTAAAGAAATATATGGAACCTTTGGAAAAGAATGAACTGCCTAGAATGAATATTCACACTGTACCAATCTCAGAGCGTATGGAAGAGGAAATGTTTCTTGGGTTAAGAAAGATTGAAGGAGTGTCAATAGAAAAGTTTCAAAGTCGTTTCCAAATGAATGCACTTGATGTGTTTAAGGAACAAATCGAAGAACTAAAACATCGAGGTTTAATTGAAGTGAAATATGGTCGTATTTATTTAACACGCCAAGGAAAACTATTAGGAAATGAAGTGTTTTCTTCTTTCATTGGAATTAGTTAAAATTATTGACATTCTATAATGATTTTGATAACTTAATAATTAGATTTAGCACTCGGTTGAGAAGAGTGCTAACAGAGGTGATCAAATTATGCTAACAGATCGTCAGTTGTTGATTCTTCAAGTAATTATTGATGACTTTATCCGTTCAGCACAACCGGTCGGCTCGCGCAGCTTATCTAAAAAGAGTGATATTACATTTAGTTCTGCTACGATTCGAAATGATATGGCTGATTTAGAGGAATTGGGATTTATTGAGAAAACTCACACATCTTCTGGAAGAGTTCCATCTGAAAAAGGTTATCGTTATTACGTTGATCATATGCTCAATCCGGCTTTGCTAAAAAATGAGGAAAAAGAAATCCTGAAATCTGTATTTGTCGATAAAATTTTTGAAATGGAAAAGATTGTACAGAAGTCCGCTCAAATTTTATCTGAAATGACAAATTACACAGCTATTGTATTAGGGCCAAAGGTTCGTGAAAACAAGCTGAAGAAAATTTCATTGGTTCCTCTTAATAAAGAGGCGGCAGTTGCTATCATTGTGACGAATACAGGGCATGTTGAAAACAAATTAATCAACATCCCGCCTGCGTTCGATGCAAGTCAGATTGAAAAGGTTGTAAACATCTTAAATGAGCAGCTTATTGGTGTTCCTTTAATTGAATTAGGTTCGAAAATTCAAAATGAAGTAGCGAAGCTTTTTATGAAACATTTTCAGCATTATGACCATATGATAACATCGTTGACAGAATCTTTAAGTATAGAACCACACGAAAAAATATTTTTCGGTGGGAAAACAAATATGCTTAGTCAACCAGAGTTTCATGATATTGAAAAAGTTCGAATGTTACTTTCTATGATTGAACATGAAAAAGAGCTGTATCAATTGTTAGAGAAAAATCCGCTAGGGCTACACGTGAAAATCGGAAGTGAAATTAACGACCCTGCAATGGATAATTGTAGTTTAATTACAGCGACATACGCTGTTGGTGATGATCAATTTGGAACTGTGGCCATTTTAGGTCCTACAAGAATGGATTATTCAAGAGTAATTTCACTATTAAAAATATTTTCAAATGATTTATCTACCATTTTGACAAAGCTGTATCAAAAGGGTTAGATGTGGAGATATTGAGTAAAGGGAAAGTATATCCTTCACTTAAATATCTCTATATATAGATTTTTAGGGAGGTGAATTACATGTCAGAGAAAATCGATAAGGATCTTCAAAATGAAGAAACACAAGCTGACAAAGAAGTAGTTGAAGAAATATTTGCTGAAGAGTCTCCCGAGAAGGAAGAACACCAAGCAAACAACGAGAACTCATTAGAAGAAGCAACAAAGCAAATTGAAACATTAACAGCTAAATTTGAAGATATGGAAAATCGTTATCTTCGTCTACAAGCTGATTTTGATAATTCAAGAAGACGTGCAAGATTGGATTTAGAGGCAGCTCAAAAATATCGTGCTCAAAGCATTGCTAGTGATTTAATTCAGGCTTTAGATAATTTTGAACGTGCTCTTGCTATTCCATCTGAAAATGAAGAAGTTTTAAGTATGCGTCAAGGAATGGAAATGGTGTACAGAAGTATTGCGGATGCCCTGAAAAAAGAGGGCGTTGAGGCAATCGAATCAGTTGGAAAAGAATTTGATCCAAACGTACATCAAGCTGTTATGCAAGTAAACGATGAAAATTTTGGACCTAATGAAGTAGTAGAAGAGTTCCAAAAAGGATATATGATCAAAGATCGTGTTCTTAGACCAGCTATGGTAAAAGTGAATCAATAAAGAGGTTACATAATTTTTGAGGAGGTATTTTTTTTAATGAGTAAGATTATTGGTATTGACTTAGGTACTACTAACTCTTGTGTATCTGTATTAGAAGGTGGAGAAGCAAAAGTTATTCCGAATCCAGAAGGTAACCGTACAACACCATCTGTTGTAGCGTTCAAAAATGGTGAAAGACAAGTTGGGGAAGTGGCAAAACGCCAGGCAATTACAAACCCTAATACAATCAGCTCAATTAAGCGTCACATGGGTACAAACCATAAAGAAACAATCGAAGGTAAGGAGTACTCACCACAAGAAATTTCAGCTATCATCCTTCAACATCTAAAAGGATATGCAGAAGAATATCTTGGTGAAAAAGTAACAAAGGCTGTAATTACAGTTCCTGCCTATTTTAATGACGCTGAGCGTCAAGCAACAAAAGATGCTGGTCAAATTGCTGGTTTAGAAGTTGAACGTATTATTAACGAGCCAACAGCTGCAGCGCTTGCTTACGGTATGGATAAACTTGATGAAGATCAAACAATTCTAGTATTCGACCTTGGTGGCGGTACATTTGACGTTTCAATCCTAGAATTAGGTGATGGTGTATTCGAAGTTAAATCAACTGCTGGTGACAATCGTCTAGGTGGAGATGACTTTGACCAAGTTATTATCGATTACTTAGTAGAGCAATTCAAGAAAGAAAACGGCATTGACCTATCAAAAGATAAAATGGCGTTACAACGTTTAAAAGATGCAGCTGAAAAAGCGAAAAAAGACTTATCAGGTGTAACTTCTACACAAATCTCATTACCATTCATCACTGCTGGTGAAGCTGGTCCTTTACACTTAGATGTAACTCTTTCTAGAGCAAAATTTGAAGAGTTATCACATGGTTTAATCGAGCGTACTATGGGTCCTGTACGTCAAGCAATCAGCGATGCTGGTTTAACAACTTCAGAAATCGATAAAGTTATCCTTGTTGGTGGTTCTACTCGTATTCCTGCTGTAGTTGAAGCGGTACGTAAAGAAACTGGTAAAGAGCCAAGTAAAGGTGTTAACCCGGATGAAGTAGTAGCGATGGGTGCTGCTATTCAAGGTGGGGTATTAACTGGTGACGTTAAAGATGTAGTATTACTTGACGTAACACCACTATCTTTAGGTATCGAAACGATGGGTGGCGTATTTACAAAACTAATCGATCGAAATACAACGATTCCTACAAGTAAATCACAAGTATTCTCAACTGCTGCTGATAATCAAACAGCTGTTGATATTCATGTACTTCAAGGTGAGCGTCAAATGGCGGCAGATAACAAAACTCTTGGTCGTTTCCAATTAACTGACATTCCGCCAGCACCACGTGGTATTCCACAAATTGAAGTATCATTCGACATCGATAAAAACGGTATCGTAAACGTACGTGCTAAAGATTTAGGTACAAACAAAGAGCAAACAATTACAATCAAATCTTCTTCAGGTTTATCAGATGAAGAGATCGACCGTATGGTAAAAGAAGCAGAATTAAATGCTGAAGCTGATAAAAAGCGTAAAGAAGAAGCAGAGTTACGTAATGAAGCTGATCAATTAGTATTCACTACTGAAAAAACAATGAAAGAGCTTGAAGGTAAAGTAGATGCTTCTGAAATTGAAGCTGCAAACAGTGCAAAAGATGCTCTTAAAGCTGCAATTGAGAAAAATGATTTAGAAGAAATTCGTGCGAAAAAAGATGCTCTTCAAGAAATCGTTCAAAACTTAACTGTAAAATTGTATGAGCAAGCAGCTCAAGCTCAACAAGGTGCTGAAGGTCAAACTGGTGAAACAAAAGCTAACGACGATGTTGTAGATGCTGAATTCACTGAAGTTGACGATAAGTAATAAATAGATATTTATTCAACAGATGTAGAAAAGTCAAAGTCATTGTTTACGGCTTTGACTTTTTTACGGTTTCATACAATGCGGTACTTTCTAACTAGAATGAAATAAAGTAATCACTACTTGTAAATAGGGAAAATATAGAAAAATAGCCTACGATAATAACAATTTAGACCGGTTTTTCGAAGAGTAGTATCCATTTTAGAATTATTCAGCTTTGTACTTGCAATGCACAGTTAAGTTGATGATTTGTACATTCAGCATGAATTTATACCTGCTACATGTCTCCTTCCTTTGTTTACAGAAAGAATGTGTTACTTCAAGCTAAATGCAGATTTATTATTCCTCCACAATACAAAGAAGGACCGGTGCTGATTTTCTAGATTGCAACGATAGTAAAGTAAGTGATAAAATAACATTTATGTGAAAAGAAGCGGGAGTTGAAAGCTTATGAGTAAAAGAGATTATTATGAGGTGCTTGGAGTAAGTAAAAGTGCATCAAAAGAAGAGATAAAAAAAGCATATCGTAAACTTTCGAAACAATATCATCCGGATATTAATAAAGAAGCCGATGCTGCAGAGAAATTTAAAGAAATAAAAGAAGCATATGAAGTATTAAGTGACGACCAAAAAAGAGCACAATATGATCAATTTGGACATACTAATCCTAACCAAGGTTTTGGTGGCGGTTTTAACGGTGATTTTGGTGGCGGCTTTGGCGGCTTTGAAGATATTTTCAGTACGTTCTTTGGTGGTGGAGGCGGCGGACGAAGAAGAGATCCGAATGCTCCACGTCAAGGTGCCGATCTACAATATACAATGACCATTTCTTTTGAGGACGCAGCGTTTGGTAAAGAAACGACAATCGAAATTCCTCATGAGGAAAACTGTGATACATGTAAAGGATCAGGAGCAAAACCTGGTACGAAACCGGAAACATGTTCTCATTGTAATGGTAGCGGTCAAGTCAATGTAGAACAAAATACACCATTTGGACGTATCGTTAATCGTTCGACTTGTAGACATTGTGGTGGGACTGGGAAATATATCCCGACTAAATGTTCTACATGTTCTGGAACTGGTAAAGTGAAGAAAAGAAAGAAAATCTCTGTTAAAATACCAGCTGGTGTAGATGATGGTCAACAATTACGCGTAGCAGGTCAAGGTGAACCTGGTATCAATGGCGGACCTGCGGGGGATTTATTCGTAGTATTCCATGTGAAAGAGCATGAGTTCTTTGAAAGAGATGGAGACGACGTATACTGCGAAGTGCCGCTTACCTTTGTACAAGCGGCGCTTGGTGATGAAGTTCAAGTACCAACTCTACATGGTAAAGTTAACTTGAAAATTCCTGCTGGAACACAAACAGGTACTAGATTCCGTTTAAAAGGAAAAGGTATTAAAAATGTTCGTGGATACGGACAAGGCGATCAACATATAGTCGTAAGAGTTGTAACACCTAGAAAGCTTAATGACAAACAAAAGCAATTATTAAAAGAGTTTGCTGAAGCTGGCGGAGGAACAATTGACGACCATGAAGAGAGCTTTTTTGCTAAGATGAAACGTGCCTTCAAGGGAGAATAATTCATACAGGAGTTGGTATTTTAAATGAAATGGTCAGAAATTGCAATTCATACAACAAACGAAGCGGTTGAACCGATTTCGAATATTTTACACGAAGCTGGGGCTAGTGGAGTCGTAATTGAGGATCGGGAAGATCTTTTCAAAGAGAGAGAAGATCAATTCGGTGAAATATACCAGCTAAATCCTGATGATTATCCTGAAGAAGGCGTTGTAATGAAAGCGTATCTTCCTGTTACGAGTTTCTTAGGTGAAACTGTAGATGGAATAAAAGAAGCAATCAACAATTTAATCATTTATGATATTGATCTAGGATTAAACGCTGTGTCTATTAGTGAAGTGAATGAGGAAGAATGGGCAACAGCCTGGAAGAAATATTATCACCCTGTAAAGATTTCAGAAAGATTTACAATTGTACCAACATGGGAACATTATGAACCAGTAAGCAGTGATGAGCTGATTATTGAATTGGACCCAGGAATGGCATTTGGAACGGGAACTCACCCAACAACGGTTATGTGTATACAAGCTTTAGAGAAAGTTGTTCAATCTGGCGATAAAGTTGTCGATGTTGGTACAGGTTCTGGTGTATTAAGTATTGCAGCTGCTCTACTTGGAGCTGCAAAAATCGAAGCATTAGACTTAGATGAAGTAGCTGTCAAATCTGCAAAGCTTAACGTGAAATTGAACAAAGTTCACTCAGTTGTTAACGTTTCTCAAAACAACCTATTAGATGGTGTTACGGAGCAACAGGATGTAGTTGTAGCGAATATTTTAGCTGAAGTTATTATGCGTTTTACTGATGATGTAGCATCTATTTTAAAACCAGGAGGAACATTCATTTCTTCAGGTATTATCCAGCAGAAGAAAAATGATGTGAAGGAACGCTTAATTGCTTCTGGTTTTGAGATTGTTGAAACAATATTAATGGAAGATTGGGTAGCCTTCATAGCGAAGAAAAAATAATAAGATATGACCACGCTTGTAAGCAAAAGTGATCATCATAAAAGTGAACCTGTAATTAGTGAGAGGGTTTATCCTCTCACTGATTATTAGAGGATTCTATCGGGTTGTTACAGGGTATCTATTTCCCTCTTTCACATCCGCGTATATGCCAATGACCCTGACTTTTAGATGGTGATTTTTGTTGAAAGTGTGGTCCTTTCATATTTGGAAAAGGTAGGCTAACTTCTAAAAAAGTAGGTGTGATCATCGTATGCAACGATATTTTATTCCGAAAGATCAAATGAAAGAAAATAAGTTAATTATTCAAGGTGACGATTATCATCATATTTCTAAAGTATTAAGAATGAACATTGGTAATAAAGTTTATTGTGTAGTAGAAGACCAAGGGGTGGCTATTGCAACGATTGAAGATATTACCAATGAACAAATTTTTACATCTGTTATAGAATGGGTGAATGAAGAAAAAGAATTACCTGTTCATGTTTCAATTGTGAGCGGTTTGCCTAAAGGGGATAAATTAGAGTATATTGTACAAAAAGGGACAGAGCTGGGAGCTTATTCCTTTATCCCTTTTATTGCTGATCGTTCTATTGTAAAATGGGATGCTAAGAAGGCTTCCAAGAAGATTGAACGGTTACAAAAAATAGCAAAAGAAGCAGCGGAGCAGTCGCATCGTACTATAGTACCAACGGTGGAAACACCAGTGAATATTCGACAATTAGTTGATTTGGCGAAACAATACGATGTTTTATTGATTGCATATGAAGAAGAGGCGAAACAAAATGAAAAATCTGTTCTAAGCCGAACTCTTCAAAATATAGAAGTTGGTTCTTCCGTTTTGGTTGTATTTGGTCCAGAGGGTGGATTAACAACTTCCGAAGTCGATACATTAATCAATGCCGGCTTTGTTGCTTGTGGTTTAGGACCTAGGATTTTACGGACTGAAACGGCACCTTTATACTTGTTATCTGCTGTTTCTTATCAATTAGAATTAATGAGGTGAAATAATGGCAACTGTTGCTTTTCATACATTGGGCTGTAAAGTAAATCATTATGAAACAGAAGCAATTTGGCAGCTATTCAAGGCAGCAAATTATGAACGTGTTGACTTTGAAGCGAAGTCAGATGTTTATGTAATAAATACATGTACGGTAACAAATACGGGCGATAAAAAAAGTCGTCAAGTGATTCGTAGAGCGATTCGTAAAAATCCAGATGCAGTTATTTGTGTAACTGGTTGTTATGCACAAACATCTCCTGCTGAGATACTAGCAATTCCAGGGGTTGATATTGTTGTAGGTACGCAAGATCGTAATAAAATGATTGGTTATATTGAGCAATTTAAAAATGAACGTCAACCGATTAATGGTGTAGGAAATATTATGAAATCTCGTGTTTACGAGGAATTGGATGTACCAGCTTTTACTGATAGAACTAGAGCTTCCTTGAAAATCCAAGAAGGTTGTAACAATTTCTGTACATTTTGTATCATTCCTTGGGCTCGTGGCTTAATGCGTTCTCGTGATCCGAAGGAAGTTATTCGTCAAGCACAACAACTTGTTGATGCTGGTTATAAAGAGATTGTCTTAACTGGGATTCATACAGGTGGATATGGCGAGGATATGAAGGACTACAATCTTGCGATGCTTTTAAGAGATTTGGAAGAACAGGTAGATGGATTAAAACGTATTCGTATTTCATCTATTGAAGCGAGCCAAATTTCTGATGAAGTAATTGAAGTATTAAAAACGTCGAAAAAGGTAGTCCGTCACCTTCATATTCCAATTCAATCGGGATCTGATACAGTATTAAAAAGAATGCGCCGTAAATACTCAATGGATTTCTTTGGTGATCGTATCCGTAAATTACATGATGCTCTTCCGGGACTTGCGGTTACATCGGATGTAATTGTAGGCTTCCCAGGTGAGACAGAAGAAGAATTTATGGAAACTTATAATTTTATTAAAGAACATAAATTCTCGGAGCTTCATGTTTTCCCTTACTCTAAACGTACTGGTACACCAGCTGCGCGCATGGACAATCAAGTTGATGAAGAAGTGAAAAATGAACGTGTCCATCGTTTGATTTCCTTAAGTGATCAGTTGGCGAAAGAGTACGCTTCTCAATTCGAAGGTGAAGTATTAGAAATCATTCCGGAAGAACGTTTCAATGAGGGAAATGTTGGTAGCGAAAATCTATTTGTAGGCTATTCAGATAATTATTTAAAAGTGGTATTCTTAGGTAGTGAAGATATGATTGGGGAATTAGTAAAAGTGAAAGTTACAAAAGCAGGTTATCCTTATAATGAGGGACAATTTGTGAAAGTGATGGGTCCCCATGAACAGTCTTTATTAGAAGTTTAAATATAGTGTTCTAAGGAGAAAGTTATGAATCAAAAAATTGCTCAAATGATTGATCACACGGTATTAAAAGCAGACACTACTGCAAAGCAAATTGAAGTATTATGTCAAGAAGCTGCTGAGTATAAGTTCGCATCTGTATGTGTAAACCCTACTTGGGTGAAAAAATGTGCAGAGTTACTAAAAGACTCTGAGGTTAAAGTTTGTACGGTTATTGGATTCCCATTGGGTGCAAATACTCCGGAAGTGAAAGCATTTGAAACTGCTCAAGCGATTCAAGATGGTGCCGAAGAAGTTGACATGGTTATCAATATCGGAGCACTTAAAGATGGTAATAATGAGTTAGTTGAGCGTGATATTAAAGCAGTTGTTGATGCTGCCAAAGGTAAGGCATTGACAAAAGTAATCATTGAAACTTGCTTGTTAACTGAAGAAGAAAAAGTTCGTGCTTGTGAGCTTGCAGTGAAAGCTGGAGCTGACTATGTTAAAACATCAACTGGTTTTTCTACTGGTGGAGCAACAAAAGAAGATATTGCTCTTATGAGAAAAACAGTAGGACCGGAAATCGGTGTAAAAGCATCAGGTGGAGTACGTAACGCCGAAGACGCAGAAGTTATGATTGCTGCTGGTGCAACTCGTATTGGTGCTAGTGCAGGTATTGCAATTGTAAAAGGTTTAACAGCTGATAGCGATTATTAATATGAATGTAAAGGTCACTCTTTAAGCGGAGTGACCTTTTGCTTTCTAACAGATTGTTGTTTTAAAACAAGTTTTAGAGAATGGAATTTAGTTTATACAAGTTGGTTGATTTGAGTAGAAAGTGCGAGACTCCTGTGAGCTCATTGCATGCTCTACTAAAAAGCTTACATCCTAGAGTGGAAACTAATCCACAATGACTACGTGTAATTAGACAACGAAGTAGATGTAAAACGGCTATTTTAAAAAGGAAGAATTAATATTTCCTTTTTAGGAGCTTACTTTTTTTTATCGTGAACAGATAATATGAAACGGCTAAATAAATTTAGAACTGGCAAAGTTAAGAATGAACATATGACATTGAATATGACACTTGCATGTGCAAGTTGAACATGAGCTTCTTTAGAAAAAAAGGCTGCTGCTAGTTGTAATTCTTTAATAAAAGGATAGAATAATAGCACACCTAATATATTAATCCAAATATGCGCATAGGCTGTTAATTTGGCCTCTTTTCCGGCTCCAATACTTGCCATATAACCGGTGACACATGTTCCGATATTTGAACCAAGCATAAGGGCAATGCCAGCCAAAATAGATAATTGGCCTCCAGAGATAAAACCCATTGCGATAGCAATCATGCCTGTGCTTGAATGAATAATACCCGTAATGATTGCACCAACTATAATGGCAAAGAGGGTATTTTTTTCTACTAATTCTAAAACGTCAAAAAACAAGCTATATTGTGATAAAGGTTCAGCTAATGAAGTAAAGCCTTTAATCGAGAAGAAAATCATACATATCCCGAATAATGAAAAACCAGTATATCGGATGCTATGCCTTTTAAATAACATTAAAAGAAAGCCTAGAATCATACCAGGCCCAATCCATCGTTCAATAGAAAAAGTCATGAATTCAGCTGTAACGGTTGTCCCTATATTGCTACCAAGTATGATTCCTAAGCTTTGCTGGAAAGTAATCGCTCCAACTGAAACGAATCCAACCGTCATAACCATCACAGCTGAGCTACTCTGAAGGATAGCGGTAGTAAAAATTCCGAAGAAGAAACCTTTTATTGGCGAAGAAGTAAAGGCTTGAAGTTGTTTTTTTAAACGGTTGCCGGCTAATTGAAAAAGTCCATGTCGCAAAATACTCATGGCAATTAAAAATAAGCATATATATAAAATAAAAAGTATTATTTCTCGCATGAGATCACCTCTTAAGACTATCTTATTGTTTGATTTTGAGGACATGCCAAAAATAAATTTTTAAATTGAAATATTTTTATATGTCAATTGGAAATTATTTTGTACAAAAAAGCAAAACTTGATTGGATGTATTTGTGAGAATTAGTTGACCTTATATTATCCTTATATTATAATCGTAAGGTACATGATATGAATTATGTTATGTCCTTGAGTTAGTGTGTTGTGTTCGGAGGGAGGGATAGAGATGTCTAAAACTGTAGTTCGTAAAAACGAATCACTTGAAGATGCTCTTCGTCGCTTTAAACGCACTGTATCTAAAACTGGTACATTGCAGGAAGCAAGAAAGCGCGAATTTTATGAAAAACCAAGCGTAAAACGTAAGAAAAAGTCTGAAGCTGCTAGAAAACGTAAATGGTAAGAGAGGGTGGGAACATGAGTCTTCTCGAGCGATTAAATAATGATATGAAACAAGCGATGAAGAACAAGGAAAAAGACAAGCTTTCTGTTATTCGCATGCTTAAAGCAGCTCTGCAAAATGAAGCCATTAAGCTTGGTAACAAAGGATTAACAGAAGATGAAGAATTGACTGTCCTTTCTCGCGAAGCAAAACAACGCAAAGACTCTCTCCAAGAGTTTTCAAATGCAGGTCGTGAAGATCTAGCTGAAAAAATCCGTACAGAAATCAAATACGTTGAACTGTATATGCCTCAGCAACTTACGGAAGAAGAAATAACTAACATCGTTAAAGAAACCATAGAAAGTGTTGGAGCAACAACCAAAGCTGATATGGGTAAAGTTATGGGAGCCTTGATGCCGAAAGTTAAAGGAAAAGCAGATGGAGCTCTTGTAAATAAATTAGTACAACAACATCTATCTTAAACTCGTTTAGAAGCCACAAGCAATTATGTTTGTGGTTTTTAAATTTAGTCCCCTACAGTCTTTTTTATCTGAAAAATGGCCCCTATTCGGTATTTTTTGCTTAATTTCCTCTCTTTTGCTCTGCTATACAATATGCAATCCGCTTTATCATTTTTGAAAAACCAAGTAAAAACAGACAAATTTCTATGAAGCTATAGTGGAATAGTGTGCATTTTTTTGCCCAAATACAAAGATTAAGGTAAATATGACAATAGAATTAATAGTTTTTATTTGTTCTAAACATTTTCATAACTTAATGAAAGCGATATAATAAAATTGATAAATTATGAAACTTTACATTCTGCTATTCGTATACATATATATGTCAGGAAATATGAAGGGAGGGATTCATGTGGGAAAAGTACGAAAACGATCTTCCTTTTTTCTACTATTAATTTTAGTCGCTTTCTGTTTAACGCCCTTTCAGACTCAAGCTAAAAAAGAAGTTGTGTATATTGTTCCATTGGAGAGCACAGTTGAAAATGGGTTACACGCCTTTTTAAAGAGAGCTATAGCAACTGCTGAAGAAAATGATGCCTCAGCTATTATCTTTCATATTAATACAAACGGTGGAGTTGTAGATGCTGCTAGTAAAATAGGAAAATTGTTTAAAGATTCTTCTGTTAAAACGGTCGCTTGGGTCGATAATAAAGCATTATCAGCAGGGGCGTTTATAGCTTTGAATGCTGATGAAATTTATATGTCACCTAGCTCTACAATGGGTGCTGCAGCAATTATTGATAGTTCAGGTAACGCAGCAGATCAAAAGGCTCAATCCTATTGGCTATCAGCTATGGAATCTGCGGCGGAAAATAGCGGACGCGATCCTCAATACGCAATGGCGATGGCAGATGGCAATATATCAATACCAGATTTGAAAAAAGATGGGGAATTATTGACATTAACCAACAATAGTGCAGAAGTAGTGGGGTACAGTGAGGGGACGGTTGAGAACCAAGCGCAATTACTTTCAGTCTTAGGAATTGAAAATGCTGAAATGCGAAATGTTGACGAGACCATTGCAGATAAGGTTGCAAGGTTTATAACGAATCCAGCGGTTATTCCGTTTCTTCTGACGATAGGATTTCTTGGTTTGGTGATGGAGCTGTTTTCACCAGGGTTTGGTATCTCGGGTATTGTAGGGATTTCATCTCTATTATTGTTCTTCTATGGGCATTTGGTTTCTGGTATAGCAGGTTATGAGACGCTAGTCTTATTCCTATTGGGAATATTCTTGCTAATATTAGAATTTTTCTTGCCAGGTGGCATAGCTGGCTCTATTGGGTTCATATCGATTGTTGGAAGTTTATTCTTAGCAACCGATAATTATAAGTTAATGGCGGTATCATTATTAATAGCGGTTGTGGTATCCTTAACTGTATCTATCTTATTGATAAAGGTGTTTGGTAAAAAAATGAAATTTTTTAAGAAAATGATTTTAAAAGATTCTACAAGTACTGAAGAAGGATATGTATCCAATGTTAACCGTGTTGAATTAATTGGTAAAATTGGTATTGCTCTAACACCTCTCCGCCCATCTGGAATTGCTCTTATTGATGATGAAAGAATCGATGTTGTTACTGAAGGTAATTTCATCGATCCTGATAAAGCAATCATAGTAGTAAAAACAGAAGGCTCTCGAATAGTTGTTAGAGAACATAAATAATCATGTATTTAAGGGAAGGATGTAATTTATGGTATTGGGAACTCAGATTATGACAATTATATTAATTGTTGCAGCAATTCTAGTATTAGCAGTATTCTTTACATTTGTACCAGTTATGCTTTGGATTTCAGCTTTAGCTGCTGGTGTAAAAGTAAGTATTTTCACTTTAGTAGGTATGAGATTACGTCGAGTTACTCCTAGTCGTGTAATCAATCCATTGATTAAGGCGCATAAGGCTGGTTTGCCTGTAACGACAAATCAATTGGAAAGTCATTATTTAGCAGGTGGTAATGTTGACCGTGTTGTGAATGCTCTAATTGCGGCGCAACGAGCAAATATTGAACTGAGCTTTGAAAGAGCAGCGGCTATTGACTTGGCAGGTCGTGATGTATTGCAAGCCGTACAAATGAGCGTTAACCCAAAAGTAATCGAAACACCATTCATTTCTGGTGTAGCGATGGATGGTATTGAAGTAAAAGCGAAAGCACGTATTACAGTTCGTGCGAATATCGAGCGCCTTGTCGGTGGTGCTGGTGAAGAAACGATTGTAGCCCGTGTAGGTGAAGGGATTGTATCTACAATTGGTTCTTCTGTAGACCATAAAAAAGTTCTTGAAAATCCAGATATGATTTCACGTACGGTATTATCTAAAGGTCTTGATTCTGGGACTGCTTTTGAAATTCTGTCGATTGATATTGCGGATGTTGATATAGGTAAAAACATTGGTGCGATGCTACAAATGGATCAGGCAGAAGCTGATAAAAACATTGCACAGGCAAAAGCAGAAGAAAGACGTGCGATGGCCGTTGCGCAAGAACAAGAGATGCGTGCAAAAGTTGAAGAAATGCGTGCGAAAGTTGTTGAAGCGGAAGCAACAGTTCCTCTTGCGATGGCAGAGGCACTTAAAAACGGGAATATCGGTGTAATGGACTACATGAATATCCAAAACATCACTGCTGATACAGAAATGAGAGATTCAATCAGTAAAATCTCTGAAGATGATCAGAAAAAATAGTAAATTCAAGTTGATGAAAGGAGAGCGTCTCCTTATATGTCAAATTTAATTGATTTTGTGTTTGAAAATATAGGTTTCGTCATAGTTCTCATTGGTATTGCAGCTTCATTAATGGGTGGCGATAGTAAGAAAAAGGATCAAAAGAAATTTCCGGAAACAACACAAATGCCCACTTCTTTTGAAAAGGCAAAACCAGTTATTAAAAAGGTAGTAACAGAATCGAGAAAAGCGGCTGAAACGGTTACACCTAAACAGGCGCAGAAAACGATACTGACACAAGTGGAGCAAGACTATAAGTCTTCAATGGATAGACTGGCTCAGCAACAAGTCAAGCTTGAAAGGCAAGCGAGGCAAATAAAACAGGATTCATTATTACCTGCTAAGAGGCATGGTGAACTCCCAACATACAGTAATAATAAAGTAGTGAATGGAATCATTATGGCAGAAGTGTTAGGTGCTCCACGTTCTAAAAAGCCTTTTTCAGGAAGAAGATAATAATTATGTGCTAGAATCCTCCTTTAACTCATACATTTGAGAAGAAGGGGGGTTCTTTTTTATGTCCAAAAAGTGGAGTCAGAGAGTAAAACAGCTACTAGCGAATACAGTTGACCTTCCGAAGGATGTCATGTTAGACCTTCCGAGAATTACCATGATTGGTCAACTACATATATATATTGAAAACCACCGGGGGCTTAGTGCGTTTTCTGACAGGGAAGTAAAATTACGTCTTAGCCAAGGTCAATTATCAATTAAAGGGGAAGGATTCATCATTAAGGCTATTTTGCCAGAGGAAATTCTAATTGAAGGGATTATTAGTTCAGTCACTTATGTAAACGAATAAATCTCGAAAATCGTATGTGTTTAAATCGATAAAATTTAGATAATATAAACGTTTAATAAGGGGTGCGGGGATTCTTGAAAAATCAATGGATTAACTTTTTTATCGGGTATGTAGAAGTGAAAGTCACTGGACAAAATGTTGAGCCTTTTTTAAACGAGTTGACAAGAAAAAATATTAAGTTGATACAACTTAAAAGAATCGGAGAAGACCAAGTTAAATTTGTTGTAGCGCTAAATCAAGTGTATAAAATGAGGGTTATTGGACGTAAGTATCCATGTAAAATCACCTTTCATAAACGTGGTGGCCTTCCTTTCTTACAAAAGAGGATGCTTTCAAATTTCGGATTTATCATGGGTATGTTATTGTTTTTGGTAACAATTTTGCTTTTATCAAATGTTGTATGGAAAGTTGAAGTAATTGGAGCCAAACCAGAAACAGAGTATAAAATCCTGCAAGAGCTTTCGAAATTGGGGGTAGAAAAGGGGAAGTTCCAATTTCTAATTAAGGAGCCTGATGACATTCAAAGAATGCTAACGCAAGAGATTGAAGCAATCACATGGGTTGGTGTGGAGCTTAGAGGGACAACCTATCATTTGCAAGTAGTTGAAAAGGAGCAACCAGAAATAGTTGAGAAAACCGGTAAACAGCAATTATATGCAGGTAAGAAAGCGATTATTAGAAAAATGTTTGTAGAACAAGGTAAAGCAGTTGTTAATATAAATGATTTTGTGCAAAAAGGGCAATTACTAGTAACGAGCTATATTACTGATCGTGAAGGCGCAGATATACTTCCAGCTAAGGGTACTATTTTAGGGGAAGTCTGGTATCGCTCGGATGTAGTAATACCGCTGAAAACAGAATTTGATGTTTTTAATGGAACGGAAGAAATGAAGCATTATATTAAAGTAGGGAAGGTGTCCATTCCGTTTTGGGGTTTTGGGAAAACAGAAATAGAGGATAGTGAGACAGAAACGGTGGATAAACCGCTTTTCTTTTTAGGATGGAAGCTACCATTTTATTTTAAAACGGTTACGGTTCGTGAAAAGGAAACAATAGTTAGAGAATACACGCAAAAGGAGGCAGTTAATAGAGGGAAAGAGATTGCAAAGACAGATTTGCAGAAACTGATACCGAAAAATAGTGTGATAATTGGTGAAAAAGTTTTGCACGAAAGAAATGAGAGTGGTAAAGTTGTATTATCTATTCATTACCAAGTACTAGAAGATATTGTGATTGAACGTCCAATTATCCAAGGAGATTAAGGAATGACAGAAGAACAAAAAATAATTGATTTACAGCTTGAAACAGCACAAGAGGCAATGACACTTTTTGGTACAGCAGATAGTCATCTGAAACTGATGGAAGAAGAATTAAGAATAACAATTGTCACAAGAGGTGAAACAATCTCCATAGAAGGAGAAGAAAGCCAGGTTACTCTTGCTTTTGCTATTATAAAAGCATTGCTGACTGTTATTCGTAAAGGTATTCGCATCAGCTCGCGTGATGTCACGTATGCTATCTCATTAGCTAAAAAAGATTCATTAGAATACTTCTCAGAAATGTATGATCAAGAAATTATTAAAACAGCAAAAGGTAAACCGATTCGTATAAAAACCATTGGGCAAAAAGACTATATCGGCTCCATTCGTAAAAATGATATTGTGTTTGGTATAGGGCCTGCTGGTACCGGAAAGACTTTTTTGGCAGTTGCGATGGCAGTTGCCTCAATGAAATCTGGGAAGGTCAATAAAATCATTTTGACAAGACCGGCAGTTGAAGCTGGGGAAAGTTTAGGGTTTCTTCCTGGTGATTTAAAGGAAAAGGTAGATCCATACTTAAGACCTTTATATGATGCACTGCATGAGATACTAGGCGTAGAGCATACTCAACGTCTTGTTGAAAGAGGAATTATCGAAATTGCTCCACTCGCTTATATGCGTGGCAGAACATTAGATGATGCGTTTGTTATTTTGGACGAAGCTCAAAATACAACGGAAGCGCAAATGAAAATGTTTTTAACGAGACTAGGGTTTGGTTCAAAGATGGTCATTACGGGAGATCGCTCACAAATTGATTTACCGCGTAAGGTTAAATCTGGTTTAGTTGTTGCAAGTGAAATTTTACGAGATGTTGAAGGTATTGGTTTCATTATGTTTGATGGAACAGATGTAGTAAGACATCCGTTAGTAGGGAAAATCATTAATGCCTATGAAAAGCACGATGCTAAATAGAAAGATGGGGTTGTCTCGAATGTAGTTCATACACTCGAGACAGCCTCTTTCTGTTTTTTATTTCACTTTTCATGTTTAGCCTCCAAAACGTAAAATAGCACTCCTATTTCTTTAATAGTTATGTTTATAATTCAGCTAGTTAAGACATCCCTATCATTTTCTGATATGATAAAAATATATACAGAAAATTTAAATTGATAATATGCTAAAGTTATCTCGTATGATTGAAACATAAAGGTCTTGTCTTTTTTCGAATAATAGTAAGATTTAATAGTAATCAACAATATAATCGTTGGAAATTCAGCTTTCTCCTATTGACTCAAGAGTATTTGTTGAGATTATATTATATTTCTTCCTTTTAAATTAGGCTTAATGTTTCCATAATAGAAAGTGTATAAGTGTTTTCGTGCTTGATAGACAAAAATTTTGCTGTACCGGACTGATAATCATTCAAATAAAAGTAGAGAAATACGATTAATTCTTTTTAACAGGTGATTGTTTTTTCGGAAACTACTATCATTTAGATAATTAGAATTTTAGAGAACAATTAGTACATGTTGGATAGAAGTGTGATTCGGAGGGTTGAATGATGAATGCGAATAAGTTTTTTGTAAAAGTGAAACAATTGCTTCAGCACACGGTTTTTCAAGTGTTGCTTTTTGTAATATTAGCTCTTGTATCATATTCTGTTATGTTTACAAATGTAACACCTGAAAGAATTGAAGTGGAGCCATTACAGGTTGCTGACCAAACGATTCTTTCACCGAAAACTGTAGAAGATGTAGAAAAGACAGAAGAAGAAAGACAAGAAGTTTTAAAAAATGTTACAGATGTATATACCTTAAAAAAGGAATATAAAGAAAATAGAGTTGATTTGATTTCATCTATTTATGATGCTGCAATCGAAGTGAAGAAGGAAGTAAGTGAGAATGACGGCAATGGCAGTGATGAACTCACAGAAGAACAAATAAAAAATGAAAAAAATGTACAAATACAAAGATTGAAAGATAAATTGACTGCAAATGTAAATAAGGATCTATCTGATAATGTTTATCAAGGTCTGATTGATTCTTCAGCTATAGAGTTAGGTATTGCAAAAGACAATGCATTGACTGCCATTAATAAAGTAATGAGTATTAGCATTGCTGCAGATGGTGTAGCAGCAGCAAAAGAAAATGTTGTAGAAGAACTAAGATATTTATCGTTGAATGCTAATTTAAAGGCAGCGACAATTGAATTAGCATCCTATGCTATAACTCAAAATTATTTCTATGATCCAGAGAAAACAGAAGAAGCTAGACAGAAAGCTATTGATAGTGTTGATCCAGTTCTCATACTACAAGGGCAAGTCCTAGTTGAAAAAGGTGACTTTGTAACAAATGATATTTATCGCAATTTGGAATTAGTCGGATTGTTAAATAATGAAGTATCTTTTATTCCTCATATTGGTTTAATTATTTTGGTTGGGCTTGTTTTCTTAGGTGTTTTTTATAATTATCGTATGTTTGAAGTGAAAAACGAGCATAAGCATAGTTTCATATTGATATTCAGTATTGTCTTTCTGATTTCAATCGCAACTTTTAAAATCATTTCTTTATTGGATGTATTGGATAGTACGTACTTAAGCTTTTTCATTCCTGCTGCAATGGGACCGATGATTATCAAAATTCTTTTGAATGATCGTCATGCTATTGTATTAACCATTATTTTAAGTTTGTTCGGAAGTGTCATTTTCAATAATAGTGCTACTTCTGTATTTAATATGCCAGTAGGTGTTTATGTTTTGTTGAGTGGCTTAGTAGCTATCCTATTATTAAATAAAGGACAGCTTCGTTCCAAATTGTTTCAAACGGGTATATTGCTATCCGTAGTTCATATTGTTATTATACTATCGCTAGTGTTTATTATGGATATGCAGATTTCCAACTTTGATTATGTATTGTATATTATCGCAGCTCTTACTTCAGGTATGACGGCATCCATTTTAACAATTGGATTACTTCCGTTTTTTGAAGCGGGATTTGGAATACTTTCTTCAATGAAATTAATAGAATTATCAAATCCAAATCATCCATTATTACGCAAAATATTAACAGAGGCACCTGGAACTTACCACCATAGTATTATGGTTGCTAATCTTGCAGAAACTGCCTGTGAAGCGATTAATGCCAATGGGCTATTGGCAAGAGTAGGTTGTTATTATCATGATATTGGTAAAACGAGACGCCCGCAATTTTTTATTGAAAATCAAATGAATACTGAAAATCCACATGATAAATTAAATCCTATAACGAGTAGGGATATCATAATTGCTCACGTTTCTGACGGTGCCAAAATTTTAAGAAAGCACAAAATGCCGAAAGAAATTGTTGATATTGCAGAACAGCATCACGGGACGACTTCTTTAAAATTTTTCTATCATAAAGCTAAAGAACTTGATTCTGCTATTTGTGAAAAGGATTTCCGCTATCCAGGACCGAAGGCTCAAACGAAAGAATCAGCTATTATCGGTATTGCGGATAGTGTAGAAGCCGCTGTACGTTCGATGAAGCATCCTACAAAAGAGAAAATAGAAAACCTAGTAAGAAGTATTATTCATAGTCGAATAAATGATGATCAATTTTCTGAATGTGATATTACGATGAAAGAGCTGTATATTGTAGAAAAAACATTATGTGAAACTTTGAATGGAATATTCCATTCAAGAATTGAATATCCAGATGGGAAAAATGAAAGTAAAAATGAAAGTAAGTAGGTGAATGATGTTGCTTTCAATCGATTTTAATGATGAAACCAACTTAGTAAGTGAAAAAGAAACAAATTTAATTGAAGAACTATTGCAGTTTGCTGCTGTAGAAGAAATGATTAATGATGAATGTGAGCTATCAGTAACTTTTGTCGATGATAAAACAATAAGACAAATAAATAAGGAATATCGTGATAAAGATCGTGCAACCGATGTTATTTCCTTTGCATTAGAAGAAATGGGAGAAGATGAAGTTCCAATCGTGGGCGCTGACATACCCCGAATACTTGGAGATATTATTATTTCGATGGATACAGCAAAAGTTCAAGCGGAAGAATTTGGCCACAGTATGGATCGAGAGCTTGGTTTTTTAGCTTTGCATGGTTTCCTTCATTTATTGGGTTACGACCACATGAATCCAGAAGATGAGAAAGTAATGTTTACTAAACAAAAGGAAATCCTTGATAAATATGGCTTATCAAGGGAATAAAAAGAAAATACGCTTTGATAAAAGTGTCGGTTTTGCTCTTGAAGGAATAAAAGTATCTTGGTCCGAGAGAAATGTGAAAATACAATGGATATTTGCTGTTTTTGTTGTAATAGCAGGCTTTGTATTTTCAATATCTCAAGTGGAATGGCTATTTCTTTTGTCCTGTATTGCTGGTGTAATTGCATTGGAACTAGTCAATACAGCTATTGAAACGACTGTGGATTTAGTGACAGAAGATATACAAATTCTTGCTAAGAAGGCCAAGGACATTGCTGCTGGAGCTGTTCTTGTGTATACTATATATTCCATTCTGGTAGGAATGATTATTTTCCTGCCTAAGATATGGGTCTTATCACATTAGTGT
>Ga0233379_1000013_pt1 | contig 29204 bp, 42 predicted proteins | sample ElkDunMinimDraft_8_FD_180679 | JGI IMG/M metagenome (GOLD analysis project Ga0233379, IMG submission 180679) | Fecal eukaryotic communites from dung pellets of Tule Elk in California, USA - Elk Dung F1 | ecosystem: Host-associated > Mammals > Digestive system > Large intestine > Fecal | place...
TAGCATATATCCTAAATCATACGAAGTTGGTATGCCCCGAGTGATGCTCGGGGCTTGCCCTTTATGACCATTCTTTCCAATGTTTTGTAAATTGGAAAGGATTGATTTCCGCATTTTAGGAAATGATGTCCGCATTTGGGAAAGAGTTAAGTCGCCAAAGATATGAGGATTATAGACCTTTGCATCAAGACCAATAGTGGTCGAAATGTAAAAGATTCAAAGGTTATGAATGAGAATTTGGATTTGCTGACCAAGGGCGATTTGGCTCTCTATGAAACCCGCCGTTATGGTCGTGGCTACGGCTATGGTGATGGCGAGTGTGGCTATCCTGTACACTACGGCAAGCGTAAGGATGCCCTTCAGGGTGCTTCTATCACCGGTGTTGTGATTGGTGGCGCTGCCCTTGTCGCTGCAGTCGCTGTAGGCTGGGGCTTGAATGCCGCATCGAAGGCACGTGCTCGTGGTAACGAGAAGGCTATTGACCGCCTTGCTGAGCTCGCTCTTGCAGAGCGTACATCGCGCGAGAACTGGCAGATGAAGCACTCACCCTCGACGGTTCAGTATGTAGACGTACAGACGGGGGCCGGTGCTTTTAGTGGCTCGGCTGCTAACGCTGCTGCTTATGCGGCGGCAATCAACAACAATAGCGGCATCAACTCTGCTATTGGCGGTTGTAACTTCTTGCGAGTAGCGCGCTACAGCGCTCCCCAGCCCTGCGGTTGCGACACTTGCAACGATTAACGTGTGTCATTGAGGGTGGGGCATCCCACCCTCTTAATACTCAACCATTATGTTTGGCAAAAAAACACCTATAATAGACCTCGCGCGTATACAGCCATCATCGAAGATGTCGCTTAAGATGTCGTGCTTGGCAGCCTGTAACAACAATGTCGAGGAGGCGCAGAAGCTCTACGACTTCATCGCGTCTGACATCAACCTCCCCGACACCGATATTGTGCCACCCACAGCGATGGAACGCTTCAAGAGTGGAGCAGAGAGCCTATTCGGTTGGATCGGCGAGCATAAGGACTCGCTCATCGAGGGTTACAATATGATACAGATGATCCGAGGAGGACAGCCAATAAGTGTAGGAACACCAGCAACACCTCCTACTGGTGTACCACCATTACCATAATAGGATATGAAACCATACAAAGTAGAAATATACCTCTATGCCGAGAATGAGGCAGAGGCTCAGGAGGCTACAAAGGCCGCCTATGACTTCGTGAAGGGTAACTATGAGGCGGGCATCCTCGTTACCGCAAAGAAATTCACAGACATCATCAAAAAGTGGGGGAACAACCCCTTAGTACGAAACTTTATACGATAGAGAAATGGAAAATACGCAGCCAATCAACATCTTCGCAAAGATATTAGAGGGTGTGAAAGTTAATAATGAGATACTCGTGGGGCTCGCGGCTGATATGGAGACAATCAAGGAGCAACAGCGAATGATACTCGTAGCTCTATATCCGCCAGACGAGAATGCTGAGCCAACAGCCCTCGGCTCAGAAGCAATGTAATTGTAGAGGGCATAAAATTTAGGTTATATGAGTTGTTCAAAGAAAATTCCCGCAGCCATCATCACGCCAACACTTGCTGCTGGCTCGGTTGCATCACCCTACTATGTAGAGGTGAACATTACGCAGAAGCTCTGCCATAAGACTTGCAAGGACAATACGCCAGTATTTGTCCCGCAGTTCTCGTTGGAGGGTGTATCAGAGGTAGGGACTAATCAGTATGTTGCCACCGTGCGCGTGCAGGGCGTTATCTCCTATCTCCCCTGCGATGGGTCTTGTTGCACGAAGCAGCAGCCTCTCAATCAGACATTCACTATCCCGTTCTCGTTCACAGGGACTCCCGATGTGACAATCACAGCTGGAGCGAGTGCCAATGAGATTGTGACAGCTGCGTGTCACAACTGCTCACGCAACTTCGTGAGTGAGACGCCCCTCACGCTAACAGTAGTAGCTGCTGCGTAATGGGATGGATAGAAGCAATAGTCTCGATGTGTGTAGTTCTAATCGCACACCACCTCGGCTTTATCGATAAGGTGTATAATGTCGCTGGCGAGATTGCACGATGCCCGATGTGTAGTGTCTTTTGGATTACGCTCGGAGTGCTATGGTACAATGGTATTGATACTATCGAGGCTGTTGCTCTATCCTTTATTATGGCATACCTGTCTAATTGGGTAGCCATAGCCATAGATATATTGTCACTATTATACGAAAGAGTATGGCAAAGAAGCAGAAGATTAAGGAGGCCGAGGAGCAGACACAAATAGAGCCAAAGGCAAAGATACGCTCTCGGCTAAGAAAGATGAAGTATCACCCCGTAGCCCGATATAAGGGTTGCATAAATTGTGATTAACTATGTACGAACAAATAATTAAGGAGAGTTTCGCCAAGTTCAAAGGTGACGAGCAAACGATGTGGGCCAGTATCAAGTTGGTGAACGATACGCTTCACAAAATCAAAGAGGAGAATCCAACGCTCTACTGGAACTTTATGCGCGATGCCCACGAGATAATGCAGGGTAAGCACTACAATGAGGCATACGCCAAGTGGGAGGTCGAGCAGATGCACCACAAGTCGCCCGACGGCAAGGTGTACAAGGGCGAGCACTGGTCTCTCGAGCAGACTGACGCGGTTATGTCAAAGTATCGAACAAAGCTCCCAGGCAACGTCAATGAATACGACTTTTACGTAGCACTGAATAGCGCGTGGCACGACTTCAGTTGCTGGGCGCGCGAGAAGTTTTCGACAGACACGGAGGTCGAGGTAGCTGTTGTAGAACTCGCTATTGCCTACTGGTTCAATGACGCTGACTACGAAGGCGACGGGAAAGTGTGGCGCACACTTTCTGGCAAATAGGCGGCTATATTAAAGTCATGTAAACGGCTATTATATTGTGTATAAATATATTATCAGCATATCGTTAAGTTTGGGTTAGTAGTTTTACAGAATTTGTTTCTGGAGTGCCGAGAGCCGTCGTGAGACGCCTCTCGGCTGCTTTTTATGGGGTTCTGAGCCATATTTAGAAAAGTGCGAAATTTGCACATTTCACACAAAGTGCGTATATTTGTGCGCAGAAAGCGGCCAAAAAAGCGGCAACATTTTTTTTATGGCAACATTTACCCTAAAGGTTAGCGACACCCGTCGGAAGGACGGCACTGCTAATGTCAAGATACGAGTATACCACGCGGGGTCATCGCTGCGCGTGTCGACAAACATATATGTCACGCCCGACCAGCTGACACGTAGCGGCAAGCTGAAGGATCGCGATGTCATCGACACCTGCGAGGACATTATCCGCGAGTGGCGTCAGGCTGTCACTTCGCTTGGCTCGGCCGTCGATGCAATGTCATGTGCCGAGCTCGTCGCAGCTATCAAACGGCAGAACAAGGAGGCATACGGTTTCCGCCTCGACTTCGTGGACTACATCCGCAGGGTAGCGGCCAAGAAGAAGAAAGCCTCCACGGCGCATACGTATCACATCGTCGCCAACTCGCTCGAGCGTTATATCAATGGCGCTATGCTGGATGTGTCTGCCGTCACCTCTAAACTTCTCGGCGAGTATGAGCAGTGGTTGCGAGATGAAGGTATCGCACCCACCACTATATATTTATATATGTCGCAACTCAAGGCTGTGCATAACGCTGCACGCGCAGAGTATAACGACGAAGATGGCGGCAAGATACGCATCCCACAAACGCCCTTCACGCGATATAAGATGCCGACACTTCCTGCGCCATCAGCGCGTGGTGTAGACCTCGCAACACTTCAGGCTATCGCCAACCTCGAGGATGAGAAACGCATCAACTCGCGCCGGAACTTCGGGCGCGACATGGTTATGCTATCCTTTGCCCTCGGTGGCATGAACTATGCCGACTTGTGGAGCCTCGCGCCCACGACGCTCCATGGCGATTATATCGAGTATCGCCGACAGAAGACTAAGGACTCGCGCGGTGATGGCGCCCTCTATCGTGTGCGTATCGAGCCGGAAGTGCTGCCCCTTGTCGAGCGCTATCGCGATCGCACCGGAGCTCACCTCTTCAACTTCCACCTCCGATATACGGAGAAGAGCTTTAAGATAGTAGTGTCGCAAGCTATAAATACGCTGGAGAAGAGCGTGCCATTCTCGCGACACTACACCTACTATGCTGCGCGTCACACCTACGCCTCGCTCGCGCGTAATATTATCGGGCTCGATAAGTACACCGTTCACGAGCTGCTCAACCACTCCGACAACGAGATGCGCATCACGGATAGATATATCGAGCGTGATTGGCAGCGCCTGTACGATGCACATCGCAAGGTTGTTACCCTCGTCGAGTGGTCAAAGATATGCAAGGGCGAATAGAGGGCGTATAACTATGCGCCCTTTATATTACCGTCTTCGTCAATAGGCACAAGCTTCCCGTTATGCTCGCGCACGCCCGCCTGACGGCGCATAATCTTTAGTGCTTCCTGAAAATCTGAGCACAAATTCAGTAACTTAAAAATCAACACAAACGATGCTATAAAGTAAACGACGCAGGCCGCTACTACAATTATACCGGCAAGCGTGAGCTCGCCATCTGGGTACATCAACATAATATTACATTTTATAGGTTAATAATAGTATCTGTAAGCTGATATATTCGGTCGTTGGCACGGTCGAGGCGCTCGTTCTGTTTGCGTATCTCGTCGATGAGGGTTTGTTGTTGCGACAAGATAGTGCCTTGAGCCTCGGTGAGTGTCGCCACTTGTCTATCTCGGCTCTTGACCATTTCGGCAAGGTTCACCTCCGAGGTTAGCGATGTGTTGGCATTCACCGAGAGCGCCACCGAGGATATGCTATATACATCCTCACTCTTAACGAATACATCTTTGAACTCGGGGTTGAGCGCCTTCAGCGTGTAGCCACCCTCTTCTATGTATACATAGCGAAGCATAGTGCCATAGATGCGAGTGTCTACGAGGTATATCTTGCCCGATAACACTTGGCCATTGCGGAATCGAATAAATAGGTAGTCACCCGGAAGGTATCGAGGGGCCATTGCCATAGTGATAACAGTCTGAATATAGTCTACGCCCTTCACCATCTTATAGAATGGGAACTCCTCAAGTGTATGTCCTTTCTCTCGAACAAGGTCGCGCACGTCAATGTCGGGCGTAGCAGCGGTGACCTTATCTACAAAAGGCACCGAGATAACCTCATCGGCTTGCGCTTCAGAGGCGCTATACTCAGTAGTTATGTCAGAGACTATGGCTTGGGGCTCAATTTTCTTTAACATTTCACCCTCGCCGCATAGTAGCCAGTCTCTATTGAGAGCTGGAAGTATGCGACACAGTCTATCTATAAAGTCTTTAGGATACTCGACTTTCTCATTTATAACTTGAGAGAAAGCGCTTTCGCTTTTATATCCTAATTTAAGACCCAAGTCCTTTTGAGAAGCCGCAATACCCGTAGATACGATATATCGCACCAAAATTTTATTACGGTCTATTCTATTCATAATCAAGTTATTATATTTTACTCAATAAATTCTTTATAAAAATATCTTTATAAATACTTGTTTATTTAGAATAAAGTCTTTATATTTGCATAAAATAACAATGTAAAACATATTATAACGATGACAAAGTTAGCAAAAGCAAACGAAAATCCAAACGATTTGACGCAAAAGTCGGGCCTTTTACACCTACAGGTGTACATGTCGATGGTGGTAGGTCGCGATGAGCGTGTGAAGTTGAAGGGAGACCTGTGCGCCGCAATGGGTATCCACAGCGACCAGTCGTTTTGGCGCTTTGTCGTAGGGCGCACACATCGCCCGAGTTACGCGCAGCGCGAGGCCGCTGCCGAGGTTATCCGCAGACATTCGGGCGATGCTCGCTACACTGGTGAGGACCTATTCCCCGAGCACCTATATGTATCGTAGTTATGGCACAGCTTAGAAATATAGAGTTCTTCACAGACCCCCACGGCAACGTGATGGTGTCGGATGCCGACGGCATACGCTCCTTCAAGCAGGAGGATGTCGAGCTCACATCGGCGCTCTTCGTGCGCATCGAGGACGAATACCCCGAGGCATTCAGGGCGCTCACGGAGCTCTACCGCAAGTCACAGCCCAACGCTCCATACTTCCGCTACCTGGTGGTGTCACGCTTCATCCGTTGCAACTTCTCGGCATATGACAGGCGTGTAGATGTCAGCGCCAGTGGCCAGTTCCAGCTCGAGGAGGTGCAATGTCCGCTACGCACGGAGTGCCTGTATGCCGGGCTAATATGTGATGCCAAGTTCAACACCCACCTCACTCAGCGACAGACGGAGGTGATGCGCCTATACTGCGAGGGGCTGAGCGAGGTGGAGATCGCTAACGAGCTATTCATATCGCCAAAGACGGTGCATACGACGAAGATTAACGCCTTTCGCAAGGCGGGCGTACACAGCCTTGCGGAGTTCATAAAAAAACATCCCAACCTATGATGACAGTGCAGGACATAGTGCAGATGGCGGATGTGATAGCCGCAGCTGTGGTTAGGAGGATGAAGCCCTCGGACGACAACATCACCAAGCGCCAGGCATTCGAGGAGTTTGGCCGCAAGTTCATCGAGCGCCACACCGCGCCACTGGGCCCACTGCGACCGATACGCCTCGGGAAGGCGAAGAACTCGCCGATATACTACTCGCGCCTTGAGATTGCGGGGCTCATTGAACACCAGCGTCAGCAGCGACAGGAGGCAAGACGATTAATTAACCAATAAACAATAAGACTATGGAGACCAAGAGAGCAACAATCATCGATCGCATTAGAGGGTATTTTGAGCTTCGAGCGTACATGCGTCGCTTCGAGCGCGACAAGGAGGCACGTCGCGTGGCGATGGCCGAGATAAGAGCAGAACGCACTAATACCATAACGCTATGACAGGACTATTTATTGACATTGCCCCCTACATCGTAGACCTCGACGAGGAGAGGATGGAGAGAGCGTTGCAGGATGCCGTAGAGCAGACCGAGGAGTACAGATACTATCCCTCAGCGATGAATGGCAACGACCGGCGACATCGATTATAGAGAATTGCGGGGCAGCGTAGGGCAGGTGGCAACTTTTCTGACATATTGTTTGTAGTTTTTAAGTTAATAGTGTAAGGTTTGTATATCCGTACCGCCACCGTGCGTGAGGTTCGACTCCTCGCCCCGCACAACCCATCTATAGGGTGATTCTTCATTATTGAGTTTAGGTTAATAACAGCGCTATCTATGGCGCACTCCCGAGCCCTCCGTGACGGCTCGCTCGGATTGGCTGAGAAGGCCTGGACAACCTCTCAGCCCCAATGGCAATATTGCCAGAAATATTTTGTAATTATATGCCCCGCTGCGCAGGGGGTCATCTGCGTAAGGTTCTTACAGCCTCGGTGGCCAGTTCAACGCCGAGGCACTTGCCGAGATAGCCAGTTAATGGGATAGGCTGGAGATAATGTACACCTCTTATGAGGTTCTGCGGAATACCTGGGACATTAGCAAGGTTCGAGTCCTTGCCTCGGCACTTGGCACGATAGCGTCATAATCGGATAGCGACGAGAAATGTAATGCACCAGCTTTAATGCTGTCTGTCCTCGAAATCGCCACATTAGTAGGGTTCGACTCCCTGCCGTGCCACTGGCGTAAGCCGCCAAGCTAAAAGTTAAGTTTTCTCATAACGGCAAGCCTCTCCGTGATGGCCCGGCTTGCCAACTGCGATAGTAGCTCAGTAGGTAGAGCATCGGCTTCCCAAGCCGAGGGTCACGGGTTCGAGCCCCGCCTATCGCTCAAATAACCAAATATTATGGACAAACAACGCGAGCGCTTCTCGTTGCAGAGCGCGAAGAAGACAACGAAATACATCACGCGTGATGGTCGCAAGGTCATCAGCTGGCGACTAATACACGACCCACATCGCAGCTTGTGGCCCGTGGAGGTAACTGTCGAGGTGCCTAACACCCAGGGAGCGGTGTCGTACGTCGTGAACCATAATGGACGACGATATGCCAACGTACGCTCTGCTGACGACATCTTTGAGTTGGCGGGTAAGAAACGCAGAACGGAGCCCTGGCCATATGATGTTATGCCTAACCCTATAGAAGCTATCCAGTATGCCCGCACGAAGCAGTATTCGCGCATTAAAGTGGCTAACAAGGAGACTACGACATATTGGAAATATGGTTATACCGCCGTGATACCCAACATTGAAATAGAAGAGCTATAGTATGGAAGGATGGGTGATACTACATAGGCGATTCCTCGACTGGGAGTGGTTTGGTAAGCCGGAGATGGTACAGCTATTTATGTACCTTCTGTTGTCGGCAAACCATACAGATAAGAAGTGGCGCGGCGTGCGCCTGAAGCGCGGCCAGCTCGTCACAAGCGTGGCTAAAATAGCCTCAGATACAGGGTTGTCAGTTCAGGCCGTGCGCACTTGTATAAAACGCTTAAAATCAACAAGCGAAATAACAAGCAAATCAACAAGCGCATACACCATCATAACTATTTGTAATTATGGCAAATACCAAGATGAGGCGCTCGGGAGTAACAAACAAAATAACAAGCCATCTAACAAACGGATAACAAACGAGCAACAAACAACTAACAAACAACTAACAACAAACAACAATGATAACAATGATAACAATGAAAAGAATAATATATCTCTCTTTGTAGAACGAGAAAAAGAGAGAGATGAAATTTTCAAATTGTTTTTCATTAAAAATTTTGTTGAGCCAGCCAAAGAGATAGAGCGCTTCTACGCCCACTATGAAGCTCAGGGATGGAATAGGGGTAATGGCCGAAAGATACACAACCGCATCGCCGCAGCTCGCAGCTGGGAGCAAGAAGACAAGACGAAGCGACGATTTCCCGAGCCATTCGTGGAGGCGATACGCGACATATGTGCGCGTATGACACCCGAAGATTCCACGATGGTGATGCGAGGGATAGAGCGCATCGAGATCGACGCGAAAAACGTATGGATATACTGCGTAGACCCAGTACACCAAGTGATTGAGGAGTGCGACCCACGAATAATAGGAGAGAGGCTCCACCGAGCTGTGCAGTACCGGGTAAGGCGAGCGAACTAACTAACAACCAAATAACCAAGCTATGAAGGATAACGAGAACAAGGCCTTTGCTAAGGCTATTAAGAAGCACTTGGACGCTGTGGCAGCAGCGGACCCCGCATTTGCCAAGGCATACGCGAACCCCGCAAAGTCAATAACGAGCTGCTGCAACGACATCATCGGCTGGGTAAAGGCGAAGGGCGCCAGCGTCGTAGCCGCCGAGGAGGTCTTTGGTAGAGCTATTCACTATTACGTCGACGGCAAGGAGCCGAAGAGTGCGCCGGGATGCAAGGTTGTAGTGTGCGAGGGTATGTCGCAGCCCGACGACGGTGTGCGCGCCGTGCGACGAAAGAAGGTGCAGCAGACAGCAGAACTACCATCACTCTTCGCGCTATGATACTCAACAAGGCACAACAGGAGGTAGAGAGGTTAGCTACAACCCTCCCCCCCATAACAGCGAAGCAGTTCGACTATGGCCATAAGCACAGTGTCGATCACTATGCGCTGTGTACGCCTCGCAAGGCTCGATGTATGGATTGTGGCCACGAATGGGCGCTCCCGAAAGGCGCAAGGCCATACAACAAGCAGCTGACATGTCCGAAGTGTCGCCATAAGCTATTAGGCACCTCGGGCAGGTCGCGCAAATGCAAGTCCTCGGGGTATATGCACATCGTCGATGTTTGCGATAGGTGGCAGGTCGTGCGCACGTTGTTTGTCTCGGCATACTATGTCCTCGGCGATGCACCACGGTACAGCGTCTACGAGGTTGTGCAGCGATGGTGGCATAATGAGGGGCGTGGCGCCGTGGTGTATAGGGCAAAGTCTCGTTTGGGTTTTACAGGCTACTACGATTCGTGGGCACTCAGCTCGGAACTCAGGGTGCGCCCATCGCTGGACTACTACAACCTCCTCTATGGCCTGACATACCCTTATGGGCGAGTGTTGCCCGAGTATAAGTTACGTGGCGCAGGGCGCCGATGGGTATCACTACCGCCAGACCGTTTGCTTGCATCGATACTCTACGACAGCCGATGCGAAACGCTCCTCAAGGCGGGGCAGATGGAGTTGTGCAAACTATTTATTCAGGGCGACCCGCAAGAGGAAGTCTTGTGGACGGCAGCCAAGATATGTATGCGCAACGGCTACATCGTGAAGGATGGCGCGCTATGGTGTGACTATGTGCTGATGCTCAACCGACAAGGCCGTGACGTCCACAATGCCCATTATGTATGTCCTCCGAATCTTAAGAGGGCACACGATGCCCTGATGGCACCGATACGAGCGGAGAAGAAGAAGCGTGAGAAGGAACTAATCGCCAAGCGTGAGGGTAAGTATCGCGAATTTATAAACCCTTACCGCGGTATTGTGCTGGAGAGTGGAACGATGACCGTGAGGCCACTTCTGAGCGTGAAGGAGTTTGCCGAGGAGGGCGAGGCGATGAAGCACTGCGTATACCGCGCCGGCTACTACGAGCGTCCGAATAGCCTGATACTGACGGTAAGGATTAAGGGTAAGCGCGTAGAGACCGCAGAGATAGACCTTCGCACTGGCAAGGTGGTGCAGTGCTTTGGAAAGAATAATTCTCTGACCGACTATCATGGCGATATACTCAAATTTTTGGCAAAGAACAAAGATCGACTTAAACGAGCAACTATATGAAACGACACACAAAAGTTGGCATATATGCCACATTAGTCGAGGAGATATGTCGGGAGAAGCGTGAGGCGGGGATATTTCCACCGCTGGCAACGGAGTTAGACCTGAAGAACGAGCTATCGCGCCGAGGGGTCAAGTTGACCGCCGAGGCCTTTGTGCGAATACGGGCCGAGCTCGAAGCGCGCCCCGACATTATCACCCGGCGATGTTTAAAATTTAATGCTTACGAGATACGATATGCCGACATTACCAACACCGAAACGTAAGACGTACCTCCCCAAGCGCGAGGCGCAGGGGCGACGCATACACGCTAATAGCGAGTTCTACCAAGGGCGCCAGTGGCGCAGAGTGCGCGCCCTCTACCTCGAGCAACACCCGCTATGTACGGAGTGCGAGCGCCGAGGGCTCGTCGTCGCAGCGCGCGTTGTAGACCACATCCAGCCCATCAACGAGGGCGGTGCTCGCTACGACTTCCGCAACCTTCAGGGGTTGTGCGATAAGTGTCATAATAAAAAATCGGGCCGCGAGGCTCATAGGAGATAATACATTGAGATATGAGCGAAGAGATAAAAGTGCGAGGCAAGCGTGGTGACTTTAATGACTACGAGAAGTTTATATCGAAGTTCAAGGCAGCGAAGACCACAGACGATTGCTATACGCCACAGCCTATTTATGAGGCCGTGGTGGACTACGTGTTTGAGAAGGCGCAACTACCCGAAGACACCGAGATTGTGCGTCCATTCCGCCCGAATGGAGACTACACAGCCGAGGAGTACCCCGACGGCTGCGTAGTCATAGACAACCCGCCATTCAGTATATTGTCGAAGATAATACGCTTTTATGTAGGTCGCGGAATCAAGTTCTTTCTCTTCGCCCCTGCCCTCACTTTGTTTTCTTCTTCTTCTTCTTACTGCACCAAGGTCGTGTGCGGGGTTACTGTTACTTATGCCAACAAGGCTAAGGTGTCAACCTCCTTTGTCACGAACATTTATGGCGATAACGCAATCATCTGTGACAACGAGCTTTATCGGAGAATTAAGGAGGTAGACGACAGCTTAACCGCAGCGTCCTCTAAAGAGTTGCAGAAGATAACCTATCCAGACAATGTGGTATCTGCTGCGCTCCTGCAAAAGATAGCAAAGAGGCTTACGTATGTTATCCCAGCGGATCAGATCAGGCACATAAAAACTGCCGGTGGCGTTGCAATTTTCGGGGGGGGGTTTTTGCTGTCGAGCAAGGCCGCAGCCGAGAGAGCCGCAGCCGAGAGAGCCGCAGCCGAGAGAGCCGCAGCCGAGAGAGCCGCAGCCGAGAGAGCCGCAGCCACAAAAGTGCGGCTAACACCATCGGAGCTACGTATGATTGACGAGCTCGACGGCAAGATAAAACCGTTTTATGAACAAACACTATTTTAGATATGAGTAATCCGATAATTGATAATCGTATAGTTAGCGATAAAACATTTGCGACAAGATTGTATCGCTTCATAGAGGGGGTAGAGGTTTGCGATATGGCCAGCGAAGAAGAGAGAGATTATTTGCTTGCCGTCGCCGAGCAACTGATAGAATGGCAGAGACTAACAGCAACTACTGATGCGGAGATTAGTTACCTAAAGAACGTAGGACTGTTATAATGACAACGACCAAGACGATAGTACAGATAATTGACGAGTGGCTCGATGCTTCAGATATTGCGGAGGTGTCGAAGCGGAGCTATCGCGCAAAGGTGTCGCTATGGTTCAGGTGGTTGAGCTCGATACACTACGATGTGCGTCGACCGCAGCGCCAGCAGGTGCTCGACTACAAGCGGTACCTCGAGCGCGAGGGGCGCTCCACGCTCACCATCGACAGCTACATCACGGCGGTGCGCCTCTTCTATCGCTACTGCAAACGTGTGGGCTACTACCCTACCGACATCACCGAGGGTGTGCGATGCTCGGCGAAGCTCCGCGGCTATCGCAAGTCAGCGCTTAGTAGCGAGGATGCCACGCGCTTCCTCGATAGTATAGAGACCAAGACCCTCACGGGCAAGCGTGACAAGTTAGCTGTGGCGATGATGTTGCTGCTCGGGCTCCGCACGTGCGAGCTGGAGCGCATCAACGTGTCGGACATCGGGGTGGCATACGACACCCGAGTGGTGAAGGTGCAGCGCAAGGGACGTCACGACAAGAGCGAGGCCGTAGCCCTCACGCCATACATCGACGAGCTACTGTGTGACTATATGTCTGAGCGCGAGGTCGAGGAGTGGGACGAACCACTCTTTATGTCGCGAAAAAAGCAGGGAGCGAGGTTACAACGTATGGCGATAAGTCATATGGTGCACCGCAGACTGCGTGACATCGGCATTGTAGACCCGAGGATAACCGCTCACAGCCTACGCCACACGTGCGCGTGTCTACTGCTTGCCGAGGGTGTGGAGATGGAGACGGTGCGCGATGTGCTTGGCCACACATCGACGAACACCACGCGCCTTTATGTGGCTGCGATGCAGTCGCAACTGCTTATTCGACACTCGCCCGCTCGACATATTGAGCGTGCTCTAAAACTATCGACACCAGTAAAAGCATCAGCAATGACTGAATAATTACTTGCTCATTAACTATTTAATTGATTATGTTAGAAATGTATTCACGACCAACAGCGCCACGGACACCTTTGTTAATATCGCCACACACGGCTGACAATCACAGCGTTACAACGCGCGAGGGGGATAGGGGGTCGGCAACTTTTTATGTTTGCCCTGACAATCGCCGCCCAAGCTTTTTATACACGCATCCAATTCAACAAGTTTTAGGGTAATGGCACGGCAGCGTTTACCGGATGCGGTTAAGGAAAAACGCGGCACTCTCCGTAAGTGTCGCAAGCAGGATTCTGTCGAGACTCCAGCCGTACGGTTGGTCGATGTGAAGGTGCCAGCGCGACTCAAGGGGGTAGCGAAGAAGACCTACGAGTTCGTCACTCGCCAGTGCTTTGCTATGGGGATCCTCGCCGAGGTGGATATTCATGCGTTAGAACTTTACTCGTTTGAGTATGCCGAGTTGATTAGATTGCAGGAGCAGCTTGCATCTGAGGGGTATACTGTAGACGAGTTGACGAAGAATGGCTGGGTTACAAAGGTCAACCCGTTGGAGAAGGTTGTGCGCAACAAGCTCGTAGCGGTCAATGCGCTCGGGTCACAGTTTGGATGGTCGCCGCTATCGAGGATGCGCCTGCGCTCGATGGTTGCAGAGGAGAAGAAAAAGGATGATTTTGGGGGGCTGATAGATGGCTAAACAACAACTACATAGAGCAGAGCAGTACGCGGCGGATGTACGCAGTGGTAAGATAACGGCTTGTCACTGGGTACAGCGTGCTGTGGAGCGCTACTACAACGACCTCGACAATGCGTTAGACAAGGGGTGGGTGTTCTCGCGTCAACACGCAGAGCGCGCCATCAACTTCATAGAGAAGCTCCGCCACGTGAAAGGTAAGTGGGCGGGTGAATATTTAAAACTTGAGGGCTGGCAAGTCTTCATCCTCTGGAACCTATTTGGCTGGCTGATGGCGGGGACGATGACTCGCAGATTTACAGAAGCCTACGTCGAGATAGCGCGTAAAAATGGCAAGTCAACATTCGCAGCGGCCATCGCCCTATACCTTGAGTTTGCCGATAAGGAGATGGGCGCCGAGGTCTACTCGGTTGCGACAACACGCGACCAAGCACGCATCTGCTTTAAGTATGCACAGGATATGGTACGCTTCAGCGACCTGCGCAACTATGCGCTCGTAACACGTGACGCCATCGCTTTTGAAAAGCTGGGTTGCACCTACAAGCCTCTATCGAGCGACGCTCGCAACCTCGACGGTTGCCACTCTCACGGTGTTATCGTCGACGAGTACCACGCGCACCGCACGGATGAGGTCTACGACGTTATGCAGACATCTATGGGTGCTCGACAGCAGCCCCTTATGCTCATTATCACCACCGCGGGATTGAACACCTCGGTGCCGTGCTTCGCATACCGCAAGACGATGTGTCAGGTACTCGATGGTGCACTGGAGGCCGACCGCAACTTCGCAATAATATACACCCTCGACGATGTCAGCGAGGTAGACGACCCCGCAATGTGGGTAAAAGCTAACCCCTGCTATGGTGTATCACTCTCCGAGGAGTGGCTATGCGACCAGTACGACAAGATGAAGCGCGAGCCGTCGAAGATAGCCAACATAATGACCAAGAGCTTCAACGTGTGGATGGATGCGCCGACGGTGTGGATACCCGACCGCGTGTGGTGTGAGAACAAGAGTGTGGTCCCGCAGGATGAACTACTCGGGTGTAAGTGTACCGGAGCGCTCGACCTTGCGGCCGTGAACGACTACTGCGCCTTTGTGTTGCAGTTTCGGGAACGTGGGCGCTATCAGTATCTGTGGCGCTTCTACATTCCCGAGGATAAGTACCGCCAGCGCTACGATATGCAGCGCGAGAATGCTAACATTGAGGAGTGGGTGCAGAAGGGGCTAATCACGATAACGCCCGGCAATGTCACCGACTACGACTACATCTTGGCGGACATCGCCAAGCTGGGCGAGATGTACGACATTGAGGTGGTAGCCTACGACCCGTGGAACGCCTCGTCGGTGGCGCCGAAGCTCGTAGATATGGGTGTGAACCTTCAGCCATTCACGCAGACGATAAGTAACTATGCTGCGCCGACCAAGGAGTTCGAGCGCATCGTCGGCCTCGGCATCGTAGACCATTATGACAACCCTGTGGCTCGATGGATGCTCGCTAATGTGGTCATCCGCGAGGATGTGAATGGAAACCGCCGCCCTGACAAGTCGAAGTCGAGTGAGAAGATCGACGGCATCGTAGCGGCGATAATGGCGCTCGGGCAGTCGATGTCCGATAGTGCAGAGCAAGCATCAGTATACACGCATCGCGGCATAATAGGCAGTGAGTACTTCGACGATGACGACAACGACAACTTAGACGATATAGATTGGAACGATGACGATGAGTAATGTCTCGGCCGCTGATAAAGATTTCATCAGCAGCCCCGCGGGATTTTTCGCCCGCTACGTAAAGAACAGAGCGTACTATCCGAAGTGTGAGGAGGCATACGAGTGTACCGAGCGGCAATATACTGCATTGATGGGAAAAAGAAAGTATAAGTCATACGACAGCTTTAGAAGCGCGCTATCGCAATTCTACAAGCGCCAGTAGTGCTGCCATCATAAGCTAACGCCGGGGGTGAGGCCACAAGCCTCTCCCTCGGCGTTGTGTTTTTATGCGCACTTATACACACAAAGTAAACAAAGGTGTGTCTGCAAGTGTAAAATGTTAATGACGTTAACAAAATCTGCTAAAGTGGTGCTCTAATTTTGTGCTAAAGAATTAGAGCAAATGGGCATATTATCTCGAATATTTAGCAATACGCAGCCATCGAATAGCTTGGTGCTCCCAGTGAGCATCACGAAGAGTGGCGATAGTCCTATCCTCGCGGGCGATGGCGCTATGCGTGTGCTGACCGTCTATGCGTGTGTGCGTCTTATTGCCGACACCATCGGCACCCTTCCTATTCACGTTAAGCGTCGCATGCCTGACGGTGCGCGCATCACCGTATACGACCATCCAGTTGCCCGCCTACTCAATAGGCCGTCGCCGCTGGTAGGGCGCATCGACCTCTTCCGCGCCATCATCACGGCCGAGGAGCTCCGCGGCAATGGCTATGGCTACATCGCGGCTCGCGATAAAAGGGGCTATCCGACACGTGTAGACTACTATAGCGCAGACGATGTGTCGATAATGGTGGGCGATAACGATGTGTTCTACCACATCGCACCCCTCGCTATAGATGCGCCATCGCGCGACATCATCCACTTCCGCGGTCATACGAAGGATGGCATAGAGGGCATAAGCCCTATATCGCTTCTACGTGACGATATTGAAAATTGTCACAACACGACACTTTTCAGCAAGGAACTCTATAAGCGCGATCTCCGCACGGCGGGCGTATTCGCGACAGATCAGAAGCTCAACGATGATGGCATTGCGCGTCTGTTTAAGGACTTAACCAAGATGCTCCGCAAGGCCAAGACATCTGGCACACCTATCATCCTCGAAGAGGGTCTTAAGTATACACCTATGACTCTTAGCCCGGAGGATGCGCAGTTTGTGTCGACAAAACTGCAGAGCATCGATCAGGTAGCCTCGGCATTCCGCGTGCCGCCACATAAGGTAGGCGACCTCACACGTGGCACCTATTCGAATAACGAGCAGGGCAATATCGAGTTCTATATCGACTGTATCCGACCGAAGATCGAACAACTCGAGGAGGAGCTCAATAATAAGCTATTCCTGGAAAGCGAGAAGGCTGAGTACTATGTCGACATCGACTTTCGCGGACTATTCAGGGCCGACACCGCCACCCGCAAGGACTGGTATAAAGAACTTTATTACATCGGCGTGTTCTCACCTAATGAGATACGCGCGCTTGAGGATATGCCACCATACGAGGGGGGCGACCAGCACTACGTGCCAGTGAATATGACGACACCAGCAAATATTGATAATCAAAATGGAAATGGAAAATCTAAATAATATCGAGTTGCGCCGATTGAGCGCAGCACCCGCGGAGTTCCGCGTCGAGAAGGTCGAGCGCGAGGATGGCGGTACAGACCGCTATGTCAGCGGCTATGCCGTTGTCTTCGAGCAATACTCAAAGCCTATATGGGATGAATGGGTGGAGATTATCTCGCGCGGGGCCTTCGCTAACACAGATATGAGCGACGTGGTGATGGTCGTAGACCACGCTCGCGATGTGCAGTCTATTCTTGCCCGCTCGCGCAATGGCGAGGGTACGCTCTCTATCACTATCGACGAGCACGGCGTAGCATTCCGCTTCCTCGTGCCAGATACGACGGTTGGCCGTGACATCGTGGCGCTCATCGAGCGTGGCGACATCTCGGAGTGCAGCTTCGCATTCTGGGTTAAAGAGGATAGATGGTCGTATGACATGGTGGTCGAAGGCAAGACCTACGATGTGCGCCGCATCGAGCAGGTCGCCAAGCTCGCAGACCTCTCTATCGTGGTCAATGGCCAGTATCCCCAGACGTCTGTCGAGGTGGACGAGCGAGCGCTGGCCGCCGCTCGACGAGCTAAGGATGAGCCTGAGCCTGAGCGCATGTCACTAAACCTCGCTAAGGCTATTGTAGAATCATTTTCTTAAACCCTATTATATCTATGAAGTTAAAGGAGTTATACGAGAAGCGCGCATCGCTCCAGGAGCAGATGCGAGCTATTACCGATGCGGCAGAGAAGCGCGCAGAGAAGAGTTTGACCAACGACGAAGAGGCCCAGCTCAAGGGGCTCGTCGAGGAGCGCTCGAAGCTCGACACGCAGATCAAGGCTGCTGAGATACTCGAGGCCGAAGACAAGCGTCAGGCCGAGGCCGCAGTGGCAGAGAAGCGAGGCAACGCGGAGAGCTCGGCAGAGAAGCGCGCCTTCTGCGACTATATGCGCAACGGCCACATCACCGAAGAGCAGCGTACAGCCATCACAACAGAGAATGGCGCAGTGATGATCCCCAAGGAGATCTCGCAGCGCATCATCCTCGGCCTGCAGGGCGCGTTTGAGTTGATGAATGGCGTAGACCTACGCATCACATCACACGCAAAGACCTTTGTCGAGCCCATCCTCTCGGGTGATATGACACTTAAGCGTATCACTGTGGGCGCTGCCAATGATGAGGGCGCCGCTACGTTCGAGGGCATCGAGATTAAGGCGTACGATTACCGCCTGCCTGTCATTCCCGTATCTATCACCCTTATGGAGGGCAGCGATGCCGACATCGAGGGTGCTATCGTAGCATTGCTCACTGAGCATATCGCGCGTGGTCTCACAAATCTCGCAACGACGGGTGGAACTGCTACCGATGGCGTACAGGCCATTGTACCCAAGGTGTCTGTGGCAACAGCGGCCTCGGCAACGGCTATTACCTATGCCGACCTCGTCGACCTCTTGGCGAAAGTCAAGTCACCACACAACGGCAAGGGGGTAGCGTCGTTTATGATGAACTCTACAACCCGCGCAGCGTTGATGAAGGTGCTCGACGAGCAGGGCAGACCTATCTTCATCGAGTCTCCTCGTGAGGGCGAGCCCGACAGAATCTTTGGCCGTACAGTCGTCATCAACGACGAGATGCCCGACATCGCAGCTGGTAAGGTACCCATCATCTTCGGCGACCTCAAAAAGTATGTCCTCCGCATCGTTCAGGGTGTGCGCGTGCGTGTATACCAGGAGGAGAAGTTCTACAAGGACAACTGCATTGGCGTGCAGGCATTCGTGTCTGCTGATGGCCAGCTTATCGCAAAGACTGGCAAGTACGAGCCTCTCGCAGGTCTCAAGATGAAGGCATCGTAATAGTTAATACCTCATAGATATGCTACGCTTAAGCTCGAAACAATATCCGGCTAACCTCATTAGCTATATCGTTCAGAAGCATCTTCGTGTAACGACGAAGGATGGCGAGTTGTACGATTACGCCATTCTGTGTGTAAAGAATGCAATATCGGCTGCAGAGGAGTATACGAATAGATGTATCTGCCAGGTGGATAGCATATACGAATGTGTCTCGGATGGCAGTAGGGAGATAGAACTCCCTATTGCCCCGTATCGGGAGTTAAGCGTAGTGTTCGTTGATGGGGTGGACCATACCGACGACGCGGAACTATACTCTACGGATAAGCGGGCCTATGTCATTCTACCTGATGCGCCCGCCGTTGGCGCAAAGGTAGGTGTGGCTGGATTAGTGGGCTATCGCGATATTGACGTGAAAGGCATTGGGAATACGGGGGAAGTTGAGCTTCCCTACAGGATTCCAGGCGCCATTATTCAGGCCATAATGCTAATGGCTGGGACCTTCTTCGAGAACTCAGCTGACGTCGTCGGAGGCTCTGTTAATGAGCTCCCGATGTCCGCAAAGTCATTGCTTAACCCCTATCGTATCTATCCGTATGGCGAATTATAACATAAAGGCATCGCTATACTTAGGCGGTGCGGTTGATGCTTATGGCAGTGCCGCGGCCGTGGGCTCCTTGTGGGGTGAAGTATGGTGTGAAGCGACATACTCGGGAGGCAGCCGCCGAACGCAGGCGGGGCGTCTTGTTGGCGAGCACCAGGTAGTGCTCACAACGCATTGGCGCCAAGGTATTGAGCAAGCCCGCTATGTAAACTTCGACGGGATGATACACCCGATAGTGGATGTTATCCCCGAGGGCAGGCGAAGACGAGTGCATATCATCACCTACGCAGACGACCAGAGCTATGGAACTTGATGTTGAGAATATCGGCAATCTGCAGCGTGATCTGAGCGCCATCTATGGCAAGCTCAATAAACGTGATCTCGCAAAGCTGATGAAGCCTGGTGCGAATGTGTTTCGCCAGGCCGTGAGGAGCAGAGCACCAGTGCGCAAGGGCGCGCTCAGAAGTGCCATACGTGTACGTACGGCGCGAGGCAAAAAGGATGCGCCAGGCGCAGCTGTAGATGTCTATTTTGCCAAGACGTACACTTCAAAGAAGGGCGTGAAGGGCAAGCCGTATTACGCGCTATTTGTGCATAACGGCACGCCTGAGCGCTTCCGCAAAAAGTCCAAGAGCTCTACGGGAAAGATGCGGCCCAACCCCTTTGTCTATGACGCCTTCGAGGCAGAAGTGCAACGTGTAGCAGATATGGTATTAGATAATATCGAGCGAGCCTTATGATAGAGTTAGTTGCAGCATTAAAGAAGATACTCCCGACATACACACTCCCAGCGCCAGCCGATGCGACAGCCCCTTACGCCGTATTCTCGGCAAGCGAGAGCGTGGTGCGCACAAAGAGCGGCATCGCTGGGTATGAGGGAACTATCAACCTCTCTATATATGCCCCGAATATGTTGATACTCGAGCGCGTAACTACGCAGGTTGTCGCGGCACTCGACGAAAAGACACTCGACGGCAAGACAATGTACATTGCTGACATCGATGTGACAGACTACCCAGATGTCGGCTTGATAGCGAAAGAGTTAACAATTAATACACTAAGATAGTATGAGTATATTAAAGGGTAGGGATCTCGTCGTATTGGTTGACGACGCTCCCGTGTTTCACGCGACACAACACCAGATTACACTGAACGCCGATTTCGAGGACTGGGAGACGAAAAGTTTAGAAGGCAAGCAGAAGACACTGACAGGGCATAGTGGTACTGTGCAGGTAGATGGGCTCGTAGCTACAGAGGTAGGAGATGGCGAGCACGGTGTCGATCAACTCTTAATACTCTTGAAAGACGGTGCTCCCGTAGCTCTTCTTTCGGAGCTACCAATGGGAACAAAAACCGATAAGCTCGCGACTATCAGCATTCCCAAGGCGTGGGCAACATCCGTATCTATGACTGGGCAGGTGGGGCAGAATACCACCTATTCTGCACAATTCGCATTCAACGACTTCGAGGTATAACTATGATAAGGTATCTAAATATCTCAGGTGAGCAGTGCCCCGCCGACTTCTCCATAATGACGCTGGCGAAATTGGCACAGCGATATGATGTCGACATCACTGGCCTCGGCGAGCTTTTGGCCAACCAGTCGACGCTCGAGGCGCAGATAAACCTCGTGGCAAATATCGCGGTTGAGGCCCTGAATGCTGGAGCGAAGCGCGAGGGTATCGACAAGCACTATAATGTCTACGACATCTATGACGCGCTGACAGTGGATATGTCACTCTCGCAAGAGGTAATCTCTGGATTCACATCTACATTCAAAGGCTCGGAGGTTTTTCCGAGGCCGTCGCTTTCGACGGCCAAGCCGAAAAAGGTGAAGGACGGCGAATAACACTCGAGCTGCTCTTGGCCGTAGGTGTCGGGATGATGGGGCTTGCACCCCACGACATCTACGACCTTGAGCTGGTAGAGTTCAATGCCGCATATGCAGGATGGCTGCGTGCACGCGAGCAGTCGATACGTAACGATTGGGAACGCACGCGGTGGAGCACAGCACGCCTCGCAGCCTGCTGGATAACGGACAAAAATACGAATATTATGGAGCTATTCCCGCTGCCGTGGGATAAGCCCGCGATGGGCGAGGTGGAGGTGATAACCGCCGAGGAGCGACAACGCAGAGTAGCTGAAATTGTCAAACGACATAAGAAGAAGCACGATGAGCAAGAAATTAGCGAGCCTGATAATTAGGATTGCCGCCGATGGTGCCGAGGCCGAAAAGACGTTGCGCACGCTCGAGAAGAGCGTGGGCGAGTTCGGCAAGAAGATGAAGAGCGTAGGTGATAGTATGTCGAAGTATATCACCGCACCTCTCACGGCACTTGCGGGGGTGTCGGTTGCGGCAGCCAACACGCAGCTTCAGGCTGAGGCTAAGTTGCTCACAGCTCTGAAGGGGCGTGAAGATGTGCAGCGCAAACTTATCGCTTCGGCGGCGGAACTCCAATCACGTAGCACCCTCGGCGACGAGGTAATTATCAACCAGCAAGCATACCTCGCTGCGCTTGGGCTCACCGAGCAGCAGATCACAGAGACAATAGAGGCTGCAGCACAGCTGTCTTATGCAACGGGTATGGAGCTCGAGGGTGCCGTGAAGAACCTCGCAAAGACATATAGCGGGCTCACTGGCGAGCTGGGCGAGAGTATCCCCGCACTAAAGGAGCTTACCGCCGAGGAGCTTAAGGCGGGTGCCGCCATCGAGTATGTCGGCACCAACTACAAGGGCTTTGCGGAGGCTGCCGCCACAACGGGTGCAGGCCCGATGATGCAGCTTAAAAATCAGCTCGGCGACCTGGCGGAACAGATTGGCATCGCCCTACTGCCCATCTTGCAAAAGCTAACGGAGTGGATGTCGGATATTGTATCGTGGTTGCAGACTCTCACGCCAGGAACTATGGAGTGGGTTGTAGGCATTGGCGCAGCGGTAGCGGCTCTCGGCCCGCTGCTGTCGTTAGTTGGCAGATTGACGACGATGGTACCTGCGCTACTTACATTTTTGGCAACGCCAGTTGGCGGTATTGTCGCGGGGTTTGCGGCAATAGCGGCAGCGATAATGAGCGTGGCTAATAGTACAGAGCAAGCTGAGAAGCGCGTGAGAGCATATCGCCAAAGCTTATATGAAGAGCGCAAGAGAGAGGCTTATAACACTGCTATGCATATGTATAATAGGCCTTCGGTTTCGGATGACGAGTTGCAGGCGCTCATTGCGGATTATAAGGCGATGCTTAATGCCGATGTTAACAGTTGGCAAATAGCGAATGGCGGCGGCTTGAATAAGGCACAAAAGGAAGCGCTATCGGTGCAGAAGGAGACTATCCGTGCCCTCGAGGACATTGTAGCGCTGCGCGCACGCGAGCGAGAGGATGCGGAGGCTATTGCCGAGGCTGCAAGGAAGCAAGCAGAAGAGGCTGCGCGCAAGGCCGAGGCCGAAAAGCAAGCGGCTTTGGCTGCATCGGTTAATAGATGGAGGGCCGAAAATGAGAATCTAATAACATCTGATGCCGCAAATCTATCGTCGCTCACCACTGTAAGCACCGAAGGGTTGGCCAAGGCGTATCGTGGCGATGTACTGCTTCGCATTCACTGGTTGCGCCAGTCGTTTCGCGATGCCGAGGAACAGGCGGGAGAGATCTCTGAAAGTGGAAAGCGGATACGTAGCTTGGTAGATGGTGCCTTTCATAGCATTGTAGTAGGTATAGGCGAGGGTATTGGGGACCTGCTGTCTGGCAAGGCTTTTAATCCGATAAAACTAATGCTCGAGGCTATCGGAAATATGCTGAAGCAGATCGGTACCACCATTATCACGTCGTCTACTATCTTCGCAAAGCTAAAGGCCGTAATCGGAAGTGTCGGTCTCGGATTGGCAGCGATACCAGTAGGTATGGTAGCCATAGCTGCTGGCCAGCTAATGCTGAACAAGGCTCAGACGATAAAGCTTGCGCAGGGGGGCTTGGCCTACGGGCCTACTCTTGCGGTCGTTGGCGACAATCCTGGAGCGACAACCGACCCCGAGGTTGTGGCGCCGCTATCGAAGCTACGCCAGTATATGGGTGGAATGCAACTTGAGCTCGTAGGCGGCGTACAGTTCGAGCTCCACGGCGATGCTGTGCGAGCCATCCTTAACCGAGAAAATGTACGAATAACACGTCGAGGATAATGGCATACGTAGTGCGATATAATATATTTTATCAGTCGCCGATGCGCGATAAAAAGGAGTGGCTGATAACCATAGAGGAGAAGGACTATGCAGGCAGTGAGGCTGCCGTGACACTGCGCTCAAAGGTGGATGGCTTCACGCTGCGTAGGGGTGCGCGCGATGCTGGCGAGCTGCAGCCTATAGTGGCAAGCGACCTCTCACTTCGTGTATTAGTGACGGATGACACTCCCGATCTGCGCAAGTTGTACAGCGACGACCCGTCCAAGTATCGCGTGCGCGTGTATCTGGTGCAAGGTATTCGCAGAACGACGATATGGCAAGGCTACCTATCGACAGGCCAGTACTCGCAGCCATTTGCAAACCCTCCATATACTGTTGACATAAATGCCACAGATGGGTTCGACATCTTGCGAAATACTCCCTTCGCAACGCCCAAGGGCGAGCGTTGGCAGGGGCTCGTTAACCTGAGAGAGCTGATATGGACGTTGACAGAGCCTCTATCTATGCCACTGAGGGCATCTATATGGGGGCTCGACAACGTATCGATAGAGCAAAGTGCCGTCACAGAAGCGCAGATAGGGCTCACATATGAGGGTATATATGCCAGTATGAGTGATGGCGATACCGACGCGCTACCATCGTACTACGATGTGTTGACAGCCGTGCTGCAGAATTTCGGGCTACAGATGCACCAAGGATATGGTGCGCTGTTCCGCGTGCGCCCAGTATTCGCATTAGCCTCAGCAGAACGCCCCGCCTGGTACGCTACATCACTCCCGGGTGTCTCTGAGCGTGCCGTGACACTCCCGCTTCTCGGGCCTGGAGACTATGGGCTGTCGACGTCGGCATTAATGACGATGCGCCCACCGTTAAAGGAGGTTCGCAGAGGAGATGCTGCCTCGTTAGATATGATGAACGTGGTGCTTAACTCGTATGTCGAGCCATCGGAGTGGGTGATTCAGCGAGGGGTCCCCGAGCCTAAGTATAGAGTGGAGTATCGCAAAGGGTATAATGGTATCCGCTTCGCATATTGCCGATACCAAAGGCCCTCGTCGCCAACTGACAGGACACAGTGGTGGGGGAAGGCGATAGATAGCGTTATTATGCCGTTATCTTGCACCTTGACGTTCTCGCTCGACCTTTACAATCTGACGAAGTCGTCGTTGCCACTGGGTGTCGTTATTATCGCGGTCGATGCCCAGAACTCATTAGCGTGGCTAAATGCTGGCGAAAACTATAGCTCAGCGATGACAGCGCCCAAGGGTACGTATATGTGGAGTGCTCAGCAGAAGAAGTGGTATGACGTAAGTGGCGATATGTACTGGACCGTATTATTCAGTGGTATAACTGGGTGCACTCTGGACCCGGCCCGAGTAGACACCCCAATGGGCGTGGATGTATATGTCGGCGAGCCTACGACTGTCGACATCGAGGTTAAAGATGTCCCCGATGGAGGTGCACTGATGCGCCTCGCAATGGTGATATTCGCCGACAGATATAAGGGAAGCTTCGAGATGGCAGCACCTCGAGTGAATGTGTCGTATACCGATGCCGATGCGGACGATGAGGAAGAAGAGGGCGTGGTTGTCAACGCCCCCGCAGAGGTAATCTCTATCAGCAGGTACGGTTCGGGCTCTGAAGAGATAACACAGCGATGGGGTGAACGAGGAGCCGTGCCCGCTTTGGGCGGCGCCCTATCGTCAGGGGTGGTTGATGTAGCGACAGGGAGGGTGATAGCTGGCTATCTATCTCCTGCTGACAGGTGCACACTGCCCGATATTATAGCGATGCGAATGCGACAATTCCGAGGGCGTGCCACGCAGACACTAGAGGGTGACATCTACAACGAGCAGCCCATAGACTTCGACACGACGTGGCTCGACGATGAAGGCAACTACTACTATGCTGCATATATCGAGGAGAATATTCGCCGTGGTATCAACTCTGTGCAGTTGCAGCAGCTCCCCTCCCGCACGCGCATAGATGAAGTGCCCACGACGTATACTATTTCCAGCCAACGTGTCGGCTTCGCCACATCTTTAATATACAAAGGGAGTGGAGAAATACGCCTATTCGACGTTGTGTCTAAAGAAACGAGTGTCATCGCTATTACCGACGGCGCGGGCGTGCAGCTGCGCAAGGGAATTAACGCGGTATGTGTCAGCGAGCCGAATGCAGGTGTCGGCAGTAGACTTACGGCGTACAACCCACAAGGCAAGCTGTTGAGTTGCATTGACGACATTGGAGCTGCTATAACCCTCTCAGATACCGCTGTCGAGAGTAAGACGATGGTTGCGAATGCAATGTATGACGCAGACATATCTATGTGGACGTTAATAGGCAATGTCGATGGCACTTCGGATAAGCTGCGTATATACGTCCTCGATAAATATGGAATACTGCAACGCGAAACGACGGTGAGCCACGGGCGTCTTGTCGGCCGTCCTGCACTGATGGCGGGGGGCTTTGCCTATTCGGCAATGCCGCTAACGTCTACCACAGCAACGCTATATTGGCACAACTACCTCACAGACGTGTGGCCGAACATTGCATTGGCACAGGAGAATACCGACTTGAAAGCGATAACAGATCACACTGTCATTGCCCAAGGCTCGGCTACGGGGGCGATTATCTCGGTACTGCCAAGAGAGGACACAACACTATCGGGTACAGTATACCCCTCGCGCGGGGAGTTCATCGCTGCAAATGACTACTACGTGCTGAGCAGAGAGAATACTACTACACTGCGCGTGTTCGTGCCATCGACGGGAGTGCTCGCCAGCCACGTGTGCTTGGGCACCAACCCGATGCTCGTGGGTGACAAAATTGTTTGGCAGGAGGCGGGTAAAATAATTATTAAAAACGCCCTCGCGGGGGACTTGTAAAATGGACTGGATAAGTGTAGCAGTAACGGTTATTACCTCGCTCGGCGGGTTCGAGTTTATCAAATGGGCGGTAACCCGTAAATATGGAAAACGCGTCGACGAGGCTACAGCGGATGATAGTGAGTTTGGCGTGCTACGCAAGCAAATTGAGTTCTTGCAAGAGCAGCTTCTGAAAAAAGAGGAGCGCTTCGCCTCCCAGACGGATGTCCTCCGCGCGACAACGGCGCGAGAGCTCGAGCTTACGCGCAAGGTGTCAGTACTGGAAACCGAGCGAGCCTTAAAGCTATGCGAGCGTAGAAATTGTGCAAGCCGAGAACCTCAAAGTGGATATTAGTATGACAAAGCAGAAAACACAGCCTCGCGGGCTGAGAAATAACAACCCCGGGAATATCAGGAATAATAACATTGCCTACCAGGGCGAGGTTCAACCATCGCAGGATGGAGCATTCAAAACATTCACGTCGATGGCTTATGGCTACCGAGCAATCTTCGTACTCTTACATACGTATCAGCGAAAGCACAACTTGAATACTATCGAGGCAATGATAGCACGATATGCCCCAGCGAACGAGAACCATACGCGCGCGTACATCGACGCCGTTGCTGAATGGTCTGGCGTACCAGCAACCGTGCGCGTAACGACGACGAACACAGAAATAATGGTGCCCATCGTCGCCGCAATGTCGCGTGTCGAGAATGGCGTGCCCGCCGTGATGGCCGACGTCGAATTGGGCTGGAGACTATTTATATCGGATTATCGAAACCATAGAATTTAAAGATATGAAATTCATTCACAACAACATCTTGCCGATGCGAGGCTTCGGCTTGATGAACATACTGGGGCTGGTGTTTAGCCGCAAGCCAATAGAGCAGATCACCTGCAAATCGAAGCGCCACGAAGGCACGCACGCCTATCAGCAGTATGAGCTGTTGGTGCTGGGCGCCATAGTAGCACTCATCCTATGCAACATCTATGCAAGTTGGTGGTACCTGCTTGCTCTGCCAATTGTGCCATTCGTCATATATGTGCTGGCATTCTTCGCGGAGCTTGTGCGCCCGCCATACCACAATGCCAAGGAGTTTTTTAAAGGCAAGCGTTTCCGCGATAAGGTTAAGGCTATACCCGCGTGGTTTACCAAGGTGTGGATGGATGCCTACAGAGATAATTGCTTCGAGCGCGAGGCTTATATGAATGACGATAACCCCGAGTATAACTCTACACGTTCTTGGTGCGCGTGGTGGAGGTATATTATTCCGTGCGAAGATAGAAGAGATGCGTAAAACGCTGTTCATAATAGTAGTTGGTTATTTAGTTGTTTGTGCTGGGTGCTGCCCCTGCCGTCAGGCGGGGACAGCCTCGGCCGTTGTCTACCGAGATAGTGTGTACGTCACACGCTACGATACGCTACGCATTGTGGAGCGTGATACGCTTGTTCTGTGTCCCTTGCCACCATCGCACGACGCTATAATTACCGAAGCGCAGTATTCGCAGTTAGAGAACGCCTATTGTTCCACCTTAGCAGAGATAGATGCAGAGGGCAGACTGCGCCACACCCTCGATGCGAAGGATAGCGCCTTGTTGCCAGTGCGCGTAGAGCGCGTAGAACACATCGTGCGTGATACGGTGGTTAGGTGGCATGTGGATAAGCGCACCGAGGTAAGTGTCAAGGAGGTGATAAAAGTTACCCGATGGCAGCGCACGCAGATAGTTGCGCTATGGGTATTGCTTGGCATCCTCGCGATTGTTTATCGCAAGAAGATATTGTCGCTCGCTAAACGTATTTTACCATAGATCTAATCTATCTTTACTGGGACTGGTAGTCCCGATATAGGGGGCATAAAGAAAGCCCCTGCTCTCTATTTGAAGTTGTCCGACATCTAATAGTAAAGGTGCATCCTCACCCAGCAGGGGCTTAACCCTAACGGTGACGGATGCACTTTTGATATGTCGGACGCACAAAGATAGATAAAAAATGAAAAATAACAAGCGTGTGCGCGAAAAATCTCAGCGCACTATAGATGATCACAATCAAGTACACCTAATTAATAATAAGTTAAGAGAAGAGTTCGGGCGCGTGTATCACGCAATCTCGCGTGGTGAAATATACAATATGATAGCCGAGCGCCTGTCTGATGGGAATAAATACTGCAACAAGAGGATAGCATATATCCTAAATCATACGAAGTTGGTATGAGCTTGTCTAACAAGTCCAATTTTAACAGTTTCACCCCCGTCAGAAGTGCATCTAGCGGGGGTGATTTTCATTTTTAGGGACTTGTTAGACAGCCCCTTGCCCTTTATGACCATTCTTTCCAATGTTTTGTAAATTGGAAAGGATTGATTTCCGCATTTTAGGAAATGATGTCCGCATTTGGGAAAGAGTTAAGTCGCCAAAGATATGAGGATTATAGACCTT
>Ga0233379_1000014_pt1 | contig 28905 bp, 22 predicted proteins | sample ElkDunMinimDraft_8_FD_180679 | JGI IMG/M metagenome (GOLD analysis project Ga0233379, IMG submission 180679) | Fecal eukaryotic communites from dung pellets of Tule Elk in California, USA - Elk Dung F1 | ecosystem: Host-associated > Mammals > Digestive system > Large intestine > Fecal | place...
AGGAAGATATGACTGTTCATAAAGACACTCACGAACCCATCATTCCAAGAGAAATCTTTCAAGCAGTTCAAAAAATGATGCAAAGTCGTACTCGGACATCCACTGCACCCCAAAAACACCTCTTCACTAATACATTATTCTGTGAAGACTGTCAAAAAGGTATGTGGTATAAAGCAAATCAAAAAGGTTATCGATGCTGCGGAAACATCAAACACGGAGATACATTCTGTCAAAATAAGACCGTTGTTCGAGAAAAAGAACTTGCACATATAATTCAAGAGGATCTTCAAACATTATTTCATTCCTTTCAGAATGAGTCATATTTAAAGGATTTACTTGATAAATTAGACAACAAACAACGGCAATTAAAAAACGATTTACAAAAAGTTGAAACACAACTTAATACCCAACGGCAGAACAAATTAAATTACGTTAATTTGTATACCGAGAATATCATCACTAAGGAAGAACTGATGGAGTTCAAAGAATTAACCGACACAAACATAAAGGATTTAGAAGTCTCTAAAGCTCTACTATTAGAGAAGATTAACGAATGTTCCGAGGAAAACTACTCCATCGAAATAGCTAAAAAGTTAAAGGATTTCCTATCACTTAAAGAGCTAACATCACAAGTTTTAAACACCCTATTGGAAAAAATCACTTGTAACACTGATGGGGAGATTCGAATTACGTATAACTTCGTAAATCCTTTACAGGAAACGTAAAAAGGCAGCACCCCCTTTTAAAGAGGGTTGCTGCTTATTTTAAAATAAGTTGCGAGACACATTCCACGTGTGTCGTCTGTGGGAACATATCAACTGGCTGTACTTCCTTCGTTTGGAAGCCACCAGCCTCTAAAATACGAAGGTCACGTGCTAACGTTCCTGGATTACATGATACATATACTACTCTTTTTGGTTTCATCGCAATGATTGTGTTTAGCAGCGCTTCATCACAACCTTTTCTTGGAGGATCGACTACGATAACGTCTGCTTTGATCCCTTCTTTAGCCATGTTTGTAATGACATCTTCAGAAGCACCAACAATAAATTCTGCATTTGTAATGCCATTTATCTCTGCATTGCGTTTCGCATCTTTTATCGCATCTTCTACAATTTCAACACCATATACTTTTTTAGCTTTTTGTGCCAAAAATAAAGAAATTGTCCCAATGCCACAATATGCGTCAATTACGGTTTCTTCGCCAGTCAATTCCGCATATTCAAGTGCTTTATCATATAAAACTTTCGTTTGATAAGGGTTCACTTGATAGAAAGAACGAGGAGAAATTGCAAATTTTATTTCTCCGATATAGTCAGTGATTGTGCTACTGCCCCAAAGTGTTGCTGAGCGGTCACCAAGAATTACATTCGTACGCTTGGTGTTGATATTATGAACAATGCTTTTCACATTCGGAATGCTTGTTCTAATATCCTTAACAATTTCATCACTATTTGGCAATGTTCGTGTACGCGTAATTAGAACAATCATGATTTCACCTGTTTCTTTTGCCCAACGCACCATGATGTGTCGAAGAATACCCTTATGCTCATTCTCATCGTATGGTGATATACCATTTGCTTTGCAAATATCAAGAACTTTAAGCACGATACTATCATCCATTGAAAGTTCTACACCACAGTTTTCCATATTAACAATTTCATGACTGCGTTTTTTAAAATAACCTGCAATCATCCTACCGTTTTGTTCTCCTACAGGAACTTGTACTTTATTACGATAGCTCCAAGGATTTTCCATTCCAAGAACAGGATGTACTTGTATTCCTTTTAAACCACCAATACGCTCGACTACATCACGTACTTGCTTTTCTTTGGCGCGTAGCTGTCCTTCGTACTTTAAATGTAAAAGTTGTGCCCCACCACACTCTTTATGCAATGAACATGGATTTTCCACACGATCTGGACTTGCTTCTAAAATTTCAACCAAACGGCCAAACCCATAACCCTTATTAGCTTTAATTACTTTAACTGTTGCTTTTTCACCCGGAAGAGCAAAAGGAACGAATAGCGGATAACCATCTACTTTCGCAACTCCTGATCCATCCTGAGTTAGATCTTCAAACTGAACCGTCACTAAATCATTTTTAGAAACTGGTGCTTTCATTTTCATTAAAAAAATTCCTCATTTCTCGTTATGCCTCAACTAGGCGTTCCTATTGATTAACTAGGATGATTTTAACACAAACAATACAGACAATAAAGAAAACCAAACAGCGGAAGAAATAATGAATCATCCAAAGTTCAAACTAATCCTCATTTATTTGAATATCACCGTGCATACTTTCTATTGCCTAGTCTAAAAGCAACTGATACAAAATAAAAAATCGAGCTACATTACCTAGCTCGATATCACTAAAAATTATTGCATTTATTTATTACGATAATGTTTTCTTACTGTTCTGCATTAAAAAATCAATTGTGACAGTATTGAACTTTTCTGGTTGATCGATATTGCATACATGACCAGATTGTTCAATTATAGCCAATCTAATATTACTTTTCGCTTTTGCTACAACATCTTCCACTATGCTCAGGAAAAGATAATCCTCTTCTCCCATAACAAATAAAGTAGGGATGTTATAAAAATCATGCTGCATTTTCCGCAAAAATGGATTTATATTTTTCGTTAAGGAAAACCATCTAATAAATTCTTTTTGGCACATTTTCTTAGCTTCTCCCACATAGGTCAAACGAGATTCCTTATGGTTTTTTCTCGGCATAATAATCCAAGCAAATAGCTTCGTTAACCACATGTATGGAAGAATGTATTTCCCTAAATTCCCTAGTGTCAAATATATTTTTGTCCTTAAATCCAACCCTATTACAGCGCCACCTAGAACCATCGTTTCAATTCTATGCTGATGCTTTTGCGCGATTGTTTGTATAACAATTGTTCCAAGTGATATTCCTACAAAGTGAGTTTTCTCAATCTTGTTGAGGTTTAAGACATCAATAACTTCCTCAGCAATTTGTTCAAATGTATCCCCTTTTTCCCATGGAATCTTATTGGATTTCCCATGTCCTCTCAAATCTATTAATAACAAATTAAAATGTTTTTTAAATTCTCTCACTTGTTTAAACCAAACTGCTGAACTAGCTCCCGCTCCATGGATGAAAGTTACCCAAGGTCTCAAGTCATTCATGTAGTAGGTTCGATAATGAAGCAAACTGTACTCCCCTTTCTTACTTATGATGCCTCAAAGTCATCCAAATTATAAGATAATATCCTTTTAAATTTCCTGATTCTTTTCATTTGACGATGAGACAAAACGATGATAGACTTCATAATTATTTCAGAAAATTATATGAATAGCATTTAGCCATACATGTACATTTTAAAAATTGCATATTAGTAAGCGATGAATGCCGTGGATTAAACTATGGCAGGAGCAGCTTCTGGAGAGACTGTACAAGTTCAAGCGTACAGCGCCGAAGGATTCACAATCTCAGGCAAAAGGACAGAAGAGTAACAAAACTATATTGTTATTCTAAACCTTAATGAGATTGGAACTGTCCAATCTCTTTTTTATTGTAAAAATACTGATGATTAGGACAAAAAAAGCAACACATCGATTAAAAAACTCTGCTCTCTAATTTGACATAATTCCAAAATTATATCAGACACACTTCTATCAGCATACACATCGGAGGGATACAACATGGCACAACAAGAATTGAAAAGAGATTTAAAAAGTCGTCACGTACAATTAATGGCAATTGGAGGAACGATTGGAACAGGATTATTCTTAGGATCTGGTAAATCTATTCAGATGGCAGGTCCATCTATCATTTTCGCCTATTTATTAATAGGAATAGCTCTCTTTTTTGTCATGAGGGCACTAGGAGAATTACTGTTATCTAACGCTGGATATACATCTTTCACTGAATTTGCAACAGAATACATCGGTCCTTGGGCCGGTTTCGTAACTGGATGGACTTATTGGTTCTGTTGGATTATGGTTGCTATGGCTGATATTATAGCTGTCGGAGTCTATATGCAATATTGGTTTGATATTCCACAATGGATACCTGCTATTGCCTGTCTAGTAATCCTACTAGCATTTAATTTATTGACAGTAAAGTTATTTGGAGAATTGGAATTTTGGTTTTCTATCATTAAAGTCATTACGATTGTTGCGTTAATTATTGTTGGAATTATCTTATTAGTGATTGGGTTCAAAACGAATACAGGAACGGTTTCTGTTACGAATCTTTGGAATGATGGTGGCATGTTTCCAAATGGGATATCCGGTTTTCTGCTTTCATTACAATTAGTGGTCTTTTCTTTTGTTGGAGTTGAGCTAGTTGGGGTTACAGCAGCAGAAACATCTGATCCAAAGAAGAATATACCTTCCGCGATTAACAAAATCCCACTTCGTATTTTGCTGTTTTATGTCGGTGCTTTATTCGTTATCCTTTCCATTAATCCATGGACTCAACTAAATGCGGAAAGCAGCCCTTTTGTTGAGGTATTCTCTTTAGTTGGTATACCTGTTGCTGCAGGTATCATTAATTTTGTCGTATTGACATCGGCAGCCTCTGCTTGTAACAGCGGTTTATTCTCAACAAGCCGAATTTTATATACATTAAGTAAAGAAAAGGACGCACCAGCAATGCTGTCAAAATTAAATAAACATTCTGTACCTAGCAATGCTTTGTACACTTCAGTAATAGTTGTATCGATAGGTGCCTTATTAAGCAAACTAGTGCCAGAGCATGCTTTCACAATAGTCACAAGTATTAGTGCAATTTGTTTCATTTGGGTTTGGAGTGTAATTCTTATTTGTCATATAAAATATCAAAAAAACAGACCAGATTTAAGAGAGAAAACTACTTTCAAAGCTCCTTTAACCCCTTACATCAATTATGTAATTTTAGGATTATTTTTATTCATTCTTATCGTTATGTTATTTTCTGATGCGACAAGATTACCATTGTTATTGACACCTATTTGGTTCTTGATGTTACTTGGATTGTATAGCTATAAGAAAAAGAAATACAGATTATAAAAAAATATCCAGCTACCTAGATTTATTTTTTTGGAGCTGGATGTTTTTTTATTAAGTTTTTTGAGGACTTTTTACTAACTTTTATTCTTCTAAATCTCTAAGAGGCGGTGCATCTGGCTTGAAGTTTTCAGGAACAAATACATCAAAATGACGGTACAAATTCACGAATTCTGCTGGAGCTAAACCACCAAACTCACCGTCAAGATTTAGCATCATTTTATCTCTCGATGTTACCTTAATACGATTTGCCTTAGCATAAATAATATTTGGGTCTTTTAAGTGATCGCCTCGTAAAGCAAGTGTGGCAATTCTAACAAAATCCGCTAAATTCGTTTTCTTTAAAATAAGTAGTGAGAACATCCCATCATTTAAAGAAGCATCCGGTGCCAACCGTTCAAAACCACCAACTGAATTTGTATTGGCAACTAAAAATAGCATTATTTCTCCTTCAAACAGCTTGCCATCATATTCAATACTTACTTGAGAAGCTCCTATAGAAGGAAGCATCTCAATTCCTTTTAAATAATATGCCATTTGGCCAAGAACTGTTTTTAACTTACTAGGAACCTCGTAGGTTAATTCAGTTAGACGGCCACCTCCAGCAATATTAATAAAATATTTATCGTTCATTTTACCAATATCAATAGGCATTGTATGTCCTTCGACAATAATATCAACTGCCGCTTTCACATTACGTGGTACATGAATTGCCCTAGCAAAATCATTAGTTGTACCAACTGGAATAATCCCCAACTTAGGTCGGAACTCCGCATCAGCCAAACCGTTCACTACTTCATATATTGTACCGTCTCCGCCTGCTGCAATCACAACATCGTATTTTCTTTCAATAGCAATACGTGCTGCTTTCGTTGCATCACCTGCACCAGTTGTAGCGTGACAAGAAGCCTCATATCCTGCTGCTTCTAATTTGGCTAATACATCCGGCAAATGCTTGCGAATTGCTTCACGACCGGAAGTAGGATTATAAATTAATCTTGCCCTTTTCATTCGTATCATCATCCTATATCATTTATTTTATTTCAATGATTAAGTTATCTTTGTAAAATACATTACGTACAAAGAAGTAAAAATAGCTATGTAATTTTTATATGCAAAATTTTACACAAAAGGAAAATGACTTGAAGAATATTCCAAGCCATTTATATTTTATACTATTCAGACTGCCTTTGGCTAGTCAAAGCCATATGGATTTTATTATACCATGTGTCTGTTTCATTAGCATCTTTCGAATTTATGATGACAAATCCATTCTTTGTGTTCATATAAATGTACGATTCATTAGAAGTATATACGTACATTCTTCCCTTTCCACCTAATTCTTTTGATGAAAAATGCCCCAATAATCTGGTAGACGTTCCAAAACCATTCGTACGTATTAGATCGGTAGGTAATTCATTAATCATCCTTAATTCTGTTATTTCATCACTTGAAAATTCGTAGCCATACATTCCTTCTAAATGAATGTTACCATCTTGAATAGACAAATTTGTTGGTTTAGATCCTAACCAAAAAAGAACGATAACTACAACAAGTGTAACAACCATCACAATTGTTTGTATCCATGTATTTCTCTTTCGTTTTTTTATTGGCGAAAATTTCAGACCTTTTAAGGTTCCATACATGACAACAATAGTAAACAGCACAATGTGGATTTCAAGACCATAGGGAACATCCAATACAATAATCGGTATACCTAGCAACCACGTAATAGCAGTGACCCAGATAAGTCTCCCCGTAAACTGTAAATATCCATTTTGCTCGTATTCCAGCTTATCTTCTGGGGAACTTGTATTATAACCAGAAACTAAACCATACATTTTTTTGTTATGTATAAGATACGCTACTACGCATAAAACTAATCCTACAATACTCCAAATAACAATAATCAACTGATATCCCCCCTCTATTTATATTTAATTAATCAAACGTTTGATTAACTTGTTTTTTCAAGAATGGTAAGAAAACTAACAACCTCTGCCACCCATTTTACAATATTTCCATAAAAATGTCAGTTTGTACCCCTCTCTCTTTTTCGAACAGTATAAGAAATTAAAACCACTCAAAACTCAAAAAAATGCGCCAGCAAAGTAAAACGTATACTTCGCAAGACGCATCTTATTATTAACGCTTTTGGATTTCTTGTAATAAAAGTTTATTTACTAATTGTGGGTTAGCTTGCCCTTTTGTCGCTTTCATAATTTGACCAACAAGGAACCCTGTAGCTTTTTGTTTTCCAGCTTTGAAGTCTTCAATTGATTGAGGGTTATTAATCAATGCTTCCTCAATTACCTTTAATAAAGCACCTTCATCTGAAATTTGCACAAGACCCTTTTCTTTTACAATCGCTTCAGCATCGCCACCGTTTTCCACGAGTTCTTTGAAAATAGTTTTCGCTATTTTAGAAGAAATTGTTCCTTTTTCAATCAGTTTAATCATTCCTGATAATGATTTTGGTGTTAGAGCTACCTCACTAAGCTCCTTACCTTCTGCATTTAAATAAGCAGACAAATCTCCCATAATGTAATTGGACGCTAGCTTTGCATCTGCTCCTTCACGGACAGTTGCCTCAAAGAAATCTGCTGTTTCTTTTGTAACTGTTAAGACAGCAGCATCATAAGCAGGTAATCCTAGTTCTTCAACATAACGTTTTTGACGTGAATCTGGAAGCTCAGGGAGCTCCGCACGTACTCTCGCTTTCCATTCATCGTCTATATAAAGCTCTACTAAATCTGGTTCTGGGAAGTAGCGATAATCATCAGATCCTTCCTTAACACGCATCAAAATCGTTTTTCCTGATGCTTCATCAAAACGTCGAGTTTCTTGCTCGATTTTCCCACCTGCTGAAACTAAAGCAATTTGGCGTCGCTCTTCAAACTCTAACCCTTTTCGAACAAAGTTAAATGAGTTCAAATTTTTCAGCTCTGTTTTTGTTCCAAACTCTTTTTGACCAATAGGTCGAATTGATATATTAGCATCACAACGAAGCGATCCCTCTTCCATTTTACAATCGGATACTTCCGTGAATTGAATGATTGATTTTAGTTTCTCCAAGTAGGCGTATGCTTCATCTGGTGTTCGGATATCTGGCTCTGATACAATTTCTACAAGCGGTGTACCTTGACGATTATAGTCACATAATGAGTGGCCATTAATTGAATGCGTTAATTTACCAGCATCCTCTTCCATATGGATACGTGTAATCCCGATTCGTTTCTGATAACCATTTACTTCTATATCGATATAGCCATTCTGACCGATTGGCTGATCAAATTGAGAAATTTGATAGGCTTTAGGGTTGTCTGGATAAAAATAATTTTTACGATCGAACTTTGTATGCGTAGCCACTTCACAATTCAACGCCATCGCCGCTTTCATTGCAAATTCTACCGCCTTTTTATTTAATACCGGAAGAACACCCGGATAACCTAAATCAATAACGGATGTATTGGAATTCGGTTCCGCTCCAAAATGATTTGGACTCGATGAAAATATTTTAGATTCTGTTTTTAATTCGACATGGACTTCAAGCCCAATTACCGTTTCAAAATTCACGTTCCTCACCCCTTAAAGCTGTGGTTTTTTTATATGATGATCTGTTGCTTGCTCAAAAGCATGGGCAACACGATAAACCGTACTTTCATCAAAATGCTTTCCGATAATTTGCAAACCAAGTGGTAAACCTTCTTTTGAAATTCCACATGGGACAGAAATTCCAGGAACACCTGCAAGATTCACAGGAATAGTCAAAATATCATTCGCATACATCGTTAATGGGTCCTTCGTCTGCTCACCTATTTTGAAAGCATGTGTAGGTGTTGTTGGACCGACAATAACATCATATGATGCAAAGACATCTTCAAAATCCTTTTTAATTAACGTACGAACTTGTTGTGCTTTTTTGTAATAAGCATCGTAGTAACCAGAGCTTAATGCAAATGTACCTAGCATAATACGGCGTTTAACTTCTTCACCAAATCCTTCAGCTCTTGTTTTCTTGTACATATCTAATAAGTTTTCTGAATTTGGTGTTCGATACCCATAACGAACGCCGTCAAAACGTGCCAGGTTAGCCGATGCTTCAGATGATGATAGTAAATAATATGTTGCCAAAGCATATTTAGAATGCGGCAAAGAAACTTCTTCCCACGTCGCACCAAGTGACTCTAAGATTTTCAATGCTTCTAGCACAGAATTACGCGCTTCTTCTCCGACACCTTCTCCAAGGTATTCCTTTGGAACAGCTATACGCAATCCTTTTACATCCCCTATTAATGCTTCAGAAAACTTCGGTACGCTAACATCAGCCGAAGTACTATCCATCGGATCGATACCAGAAATAGCTTCTAGTAGATAGGCATTATCTTCAACACAGTTTGTAATTGGCCCGATTTGATCAAGCGAAGACGCAAAAGCAACTAACCCAAATCGGGAAACACGACCATACGTCGGTTTCATGCCGACAACTCCGCAATAGGCTGCTGGTTGGCGAATTGAACCGCCCGTATCAGACCCAAGGGAGAAAAGCACTTCTCCAGCTGCAACAGCTGCTGCTGAACCGCCTGAAGAACCTCCCGGAACATGATTGACATTCCATGGATTACGAACATTTTTATAAGCAGAGTTTTCATTGGAAGAGCCCATTGCAAACTCATCCATATTCAATTTTCCGATAGTAACTGTATTTGCTTGTGCCAACTTCTGTACGACAGTGGCATCATAAATTGGATCGAAATTTTCGAGAATTTTGCTTCCGCAAGTAGTACGTAGATTTTTCGTAACAATATTATCTTTAATACCAATCGGTAAGCCGAATAAAGGGCCAACTCCTTCTCCTTTTGAAAGCTTATCATCTAATAATCGAGCCTGCTTTCTTGCCTGTTCTTCATCTAAAGTTAAAAAAGCAGATATCGTTTCATCGACTTCGGCAATTCGCTTGTAAGAAGCATCCACTAAGTCTGAAACGCCAATTTCCTTACTATTTAAAAGATTTTGTATTTCTTTTATACTATGACTAAATAGTGACATGTTATTTCCCCCTTAATCGATGATTGACGGTACACGAATAAGACCATCCTCATGATCCGGTGCATTTTTTATTACTTCTTCCACAGGTAAACCTGGTTTTGCTTTATCTTCTCTTAGTACATTAACCATATTCAAAACATGCGTAGTCGGTTGTACATTTGTTGTATCTACTTCATTTAATAGCTCCGCGAAAGTAATAATCGCATCTAATTCTTTTGTCATTTGTTCAGTTTCTTCTTCAGTTACTGCCAGTCTTGCCAAGTGTGCGACATGCTTAACATCTTCTTTAGAAATACGCGACATTATGTTTCACCCCCGTGTTTTACGTTCAAAAATCATACTATTTATAATATCAGACTTTTACAGACTAAAGCAATAAAATAGACATATGCTTCATAGGAAAAGACAGCTCGTAGAGGATACACTGGTTGATTTTAATTTTCAAAAAAAAGCTGCCCGTATTGGACAGCTTTTAAAAGATTCACATTAGAATGCTTCTGAAATTGTTTTAGCTTGCATGTGCAAAACTAAGTAGTCTGGTCCTCCAGCTTTAGAATCTGTTCCAGACATATTGAATCCACCAAATGGTTGGTAACCAACGATTGCGCCTGTGCAACCACGGTTAATGTATAGGTTTCCTACATGGAATTCTTGACGTGCTTTCTCAATATGATCACGGTTTCTAGAAATAAAGGCACCTGTTAAACCATATTCAGTATTGTTAGCGATTTCCAATGCTTCATCAAGATCTTTTGCCTTAGCAAATGCAACAATTGGTCCAAAGATTTCTTCTTGCATTAAGCGTGCTTTTGGATCTAAATCAGCAAAAATAGTCGGTTTGATGAAGTAACCTTTAGAGTCATCGCCTTCGCCACCAGTCATTAAGCGACCTTCTTGTTTACCGATTTCAACATAAGACATAACTTTATCAAAGGCAGCTTTATCGATTACAGTAGCCATATAGTTGTTATAATCTTCTGGGTCACCAATTGTTAATTCATTTGTAATTTCAACTGCACGAGCCAATACTTGGTCATAAACATCTTCAACGATTATAGCACGTGAACATGCAGAACATTTTTGACCAGAGAAACCAAATGCTGATTTAACAATACTTTGTGCCGCTAATTCTAAATCTGCTTCACTATCAACTACGATTGTATCTTTACCGCCCATCTCAGCAATTACACGTTTTAACCAAATTTGACCTGGGTTTAAAACAGATGCACGTTGGTTAATACGAAGACCTACATCACGAGATCCTGTGAATGAAACAAAACGAGTTTTTGGATGATCAACTAAGTAATCACCAACTTCTGAACCACTACCTGGTACGAAGTTTAATACACCAGCTGGCAGGCCAGCTTCTTCCATAACTTCAACAAATTTAGCTGCTACAACTGGTGTAGTTGAAGCTGGCTTCAATAGTACAGTATTACCTGCAACAATTGCAGCTACTGTAGTACCAGCCATGATAGCAAATGGGAAGTTCCATGGAGAAATGATGATTCCGATTCCTAATGGAATATAAGTGTATTGGTTATATTCATCCGGACGACTTTGTACTGGTTGACCCTTGCTCATTTTCAACATTTGACGACCATAGTACTCTAAGAAATCAATACCTTCTGCTACTTCTACGTCAGCTTCATTCCAAGGCTTACCTGCTTCTTTTGTTAAAAGAGCATTAAATTCGTAACGACGACGACGAATAATTGCTGCAGCTTTAAATAAAATATCTGCACGTGCTTCAGGTCTTACTTTACTCCATGTTTTGAATGCTGCATCCGCTGCTTGCATAGCTTCTTCAGCTAATTCACGGCTAGCTTTAGAAACCGTACCAATTACCTCTTGCTTGTTAGCTGGGTTATATGAAACAATTTTATCTGTAGTAGAAACTTTCTTCCCACCAATTAGTAAATCATAGTCTTGTCCTAAATAACTTTTTACTTTTTCTAATCCCTCTAGGTATGCTTTCTTGTTACTTTCTAAAGAAAAATCTTTGAAAGCTTCATGTTTATACGGTTGTACCATATGAATTTCCCCCTATTGCTAGATTTTCATCCTCCCTTATTCTAAACGAATTTTCATAACCTTTCAAATAAATGAAATCTTTTTCACTAAAATGTCTTCTATTATGTAGAATTTGTAAAAATGATGGGTTTCTTCTTTGGATGCTCGCTTTTTGTGGGGCGTGTGGTGAGCCTCGTAAAATAGATTGGGCTATAAACCTACACTACATAAAAAAGGATTGCCCAGTGGATCAGCAAATCCTGACCTTTGGACAATCCTTATTATTATTGATAGATATGAACTGTCGGCTCATCATCACCGGCATTTCTAACAATTAAAGCTTCCTGACCGTACACAGATGATATAGATACTTCTACAGAAATATAGTTTTGGAAATGCTCCATAACTAATCCTGTTACGTATTGAGTAAATCCTATAGCTTCCGTTTTTCCGTAAAATTGAATTGGAATTTCAATTTTCAACTCCGTAAGCTGGTCATCAATATAAAAACCTCTACCAATTACACCGTTGAAGTTTGGAAAATATTCTTCTACGTCCTGCTTGAAGTTCAAAAAGAATGTATTATCATCACGATGCTCCTCTTTCGCTGTTTCAGAAGGGAATAAATAATACTTTTCATTTAAATCTTTCCAACTAGAAATACTATTTTTCCCTTTTCCTACATGTGTGTAAGCAACAAAATTTCCAGGAACGACTGAGGAACTTTCTTCTTGTTTAAATAATGCAATTGTAATCGGTACATTAGCAAGTTCATCTTGCTTTCTTAAACGTTCTAATACTATCTCTGCAATTTTTTTCCCTTCACTGATCATTTGTTGCTCAGGGATTTTCGTTTCAAAAGTGTCCCCATAAGCTACTTTTTGATAATAATGAACGGAGTTTAATGCCAAACCTATGACTACACCACCTAAGGTTACTGTGTCATCGGACTTTTTCACCATATAATCATGTTCTAAAATGTGCGCCAAATATAAAGGGCTTTTTTTATTCCGATCTTCAATATCACCTTTTCCATCATCAATCGGATTTAAGCCAAGATTAGGTATGTCCTCAATGTCTTTTTTAGGGTTTGAGTTTTTTGCCTTCTCCGCTAATTGCTCTTCTGTATATTTTCGTTGCAACCAACTTCCAACTGTTTCTTTACTTAAAAATTGTCCTTCTTTAAATAAATAGTCATTTGTAGAGAAATTCTCTTGTGCAATTCGCATCAAACCAATCTCCATTTCAGTCATATCGTATCTCGTATTTAAATTTGAAACGACTTGACCTCGAGCAGCACTTGGTTCAAACGGCAAAATGGTACGATAGTAATTATCAGAAATATTGTATTTCGGAATAATAGCCTTTGCATCTTCTTCTTCCGTTTTTTCTACTTCTGATTCTTCACTGTCTCTATTCAAAGCACACCCAGACAAAAGTAACGACAACACCAATCCCAAATAAATCATTTTTTTCATACGGTTTCACCCCCCCTATTTATTTAATTCCTCTACAAGTCTCTCCTCGTCCCATACTTCTACACCTAACTCTTCAGCTTTAACCAGCTTAGATCCAGCATCTGCACCTGCAATAACCAAGTGTGTTTTTTTGCTAACACTGCCGGCAACCTTTGCTCCTAACTCTTCAAGCTTTTCTTTTGCCTCATTTCTTGATAGTTGTTCAAGCTTACCTGTTAATACAACTGTTTTACCGGCAAAAAAGGAATCACTCTCATCAACGGAAATAGGTCTAACCCCTTTATACGTCAAGTTAACTCCAAGAGTTTTGAATTCCTGAATTAATTCAATTGCTTCTGGTTGAGAAAAATATGTCACAATGGAATCCGCCATTTTATCACCGATTTCATTAATTGCAACTAAATCCTCGTATGTTGCTTGAGCTAATGCATCCATTGTTTCAAAATGCTGTGCCAATGTTTTGGCTGCTTTCGCGCCAACATGACGAATACCTAGGCCAAATAGCAGTCGTTCAAGTGAATTCTGCTTAGAATTTTCAATTGCTGCTAGTAATTTAGAGACAGATTTCTCACCCATACGTTCAAGACCTAAAAGTTGTTCACTTGTTAATTTATATAGGTCGGCTACATCTTGAATTAAATTCTCTTTAAATAATTGAGTAATAACCTTTTCTCCACAACCGTCAATGTTCATGGCTGTTCTTGAAACAAAATGAATCAATCCTTCTCGTATTTGCGCATGGCACTTTGGATTAATGCAGCGAAGTGCCACTTCATCTTCTAGTCGCACCAATTCACTATTACATTCCGGACAATGTGTTGGCATAATGAAATCCTGTTGTTCTCCATTACGTCTTTCAACAAGCACATTTACGACCTCTGGAATAATATCTCCCGCTTTTTTAATAACAACATAATCGCGTAGTTTAATATCTTTTTCACGGATTAAATCTTCGTTATGAAGTGAAGCACGACTTACTGTTGTTCCAGCAACCTGTACAGGTTCCAGTATAGCAGTAGGTGTTATAACACCTGTCCGACCTACACTTAGTTCAATATCCATCAACTTTGTAACAACTTCTTCTGCTGGAAATTTATATGCAATTGCCCAGCGAGGGCTTTTCGCTGTCATTCCTAGCTCTTGTTGTTGTTGCAACGAATTCACTTTTATTACAATTCCATCAATATCGTACGGAAGAGACGGCCTTTTTTCCGTCCATACAGAAATATAATCAATCACTTCCTGTATTGTAGCACAAGTTTTACGCTCTTTATTTGTTTTAAAACCTAATCGATCCAACAAATCCAAGCCATCACTTTGTGTTGTTACTCCTGTTTCCCCAAGATCAGCAATTGCATATAGAAAAACATCTAAATTACGAGAAGCTGCCACACGTGTATCTAACTGCCTTAATGACCCAGCAGCTGCATTACGGGGGTTAGCAAAACGCTCTTCTTCTCGTTCTGCTCTTAACTGATTCAATGCTTCAAATGATTTTTTCGGCATGAACACTTCTCCACGAACCTCTATTGTTAATGGTTCTTTTATCCGTAAAGGAATGGATTTAACCGTTTTTAGATTAGCCGTTATATCCTCACCTATTGTACCGTCACCCCGTGTAGCTCCTCGGACGAACATACCATCTTCATATACTAATGAAACGGCAAGACCATCAATTTTCAGTTCACAAACGTAGGAGAAATTGTCTCCTACCGTTTGTCGAATCTTTCGATCAAAGTCAAGCAAATCTGCCTCGTTGAAGGCGTTACCAAGGCTTAGCATCGGTGTTCGATGGTTCACTTTTTGGAACATATCTAATACAGCTCCTCCAACGCGCTCAGTTGGAGAATCTGGTGTTTTCAATTCAGGAAATTTTTCTTCAAGACTAATTAGCTCTTTTAATAACTGATCATACTCCGCATCTGGGACTGTTGGTTGATCTAATACATGATATTCGTAGTTGTATTGGTTTAATAATTTTTGTAGCTCTGCTACACGAGCCCGAGCGATTGTGCTATCCATACCATCCAACCCTTTCTTCCTACACTTTTTCAATTGGCGCAAATGCAGCTAATAAACGCTTAATACCTGTCGGACTTGGAAAAGCAATATCCAATTCCTTATTATCATCTTGCCCCTTCACACTGACAACAGTTCCAACACCCCATTTTTTATGTTGAACCTTGTCTCCCACTTTCCAGTCAAATTTATTCCCACCAGTTTCTACTGGTTTTTTCACTGGTTGTGGAGCAGAAACAGCTGCGCGTCTTGCACTAAACCCTCCTCGTGCTGACTGGGAAGGAGCCAATTTCTGTCTTTCTTCCGCACGAATGTTAATGAGCAATTCGCTCGGTATTTCTTCGATAAAACGCGAAACTTTATTATAGCTTGTACGTCCGAATAACGTACGCATACTTGCATTTGTTAAATATAATTCTTCCTCTGCTCGAGTAATTCCTACATAGGCAAGACGACGTTCTTCCTCCATCTCTTCTTCTTCCATTAAAGAACGACTATGAGGGAAAACTCCTTCTTCTAGACCAAGTAAAAATACAATTGGGAATTCTAATCCTTTTGCTGAATGTAATGTCATCAGGGTTACACTAGATTGTGGCACATCTTCATCATCTAACTGATCGATATCAGCCACTAGAGCCAAGTCGGTTAAAAATGCCACTAAACTCTTATCTTCATTATTGTTTTCAAAATTCGTCGTTACAGATAAAAACTCGTCGATGTTCTCTAAGCGACTTTGTGATTCAATTGTTTTTTCTGCTTTCAACATGTCACGATATCCCGTTTTATCAAGAACTTCTTCAACCAACTCTGTTACCGATAAATATTCTTGCATGTTCGTATAGTTTTGGATTAAATCTCTAAACTCAACGCAAGCTTTAGTTATTTTCGGACTTAAACCTATTAAATCAATATTTTGCAACGCATCGAACATTGAAGTATCTTGCATTAATGCAAAATCTGCTATTTTATCCAGGGATGTAGCACCTACTCCACGCTTAGGAACATTGATGACACGTCGCAAACTGATATCATCGTGAGGATTCGAAATTAGTCGTAAATATGCCAAAATATCTTTGATTTCTTTACGATCATAGAACTTCACCCCACCAACAATTGCATATGGTAGATTCGATTTTAGTAAAAATTCCTCCATAACACGAGACTGTGCATTCGTTCGATAAAGAATGGCAACATCTTGTAGACTTCTATCGCCTTTTGTTAACTCAATAATTTTACTTACAACAAACGCGGCTTCTGCCTGCTCATTGTCTGCATTATAGTATTGAATTTTATTGCCCTCTAAATTCTCAGTCCACAGATTTTTCGGTTTACGGTTACTATTATTAGCGATTACTTCATTTGCTGCTTGTAATATTCGTTTTGTAGAACGGTAATTTTGTTCGAGGAAAATGACACTAGCATTTGGATAATCTTTTTCAAAAGATAGGATATTAGCAATGTCTGCCCCACGCCAACGATAAATAGATTGATCGGAATCACCAACAACGCAAAGATTTTTAAAGCGTTCCGCCAACATTTTAACAAGCATGTATTGCGCTCTGTTCGTATCTTGATACTCATCCACGTGAATATATTGGAACTTACGCTGATAATAACTTAGTACTTCCGGAACTCGTTCGAAAAGCAAAATTGTTTTCATGATTAAGTCATCAAAATCTAGCGCTTGGTTTTTTCTAAGACGCTTTTCATATTCTTTATACACATCACTAACAACTTTTTCATAATAACCAGCTGCTGTCTTTTCATATTCTTCACTGTTGATTAGTTCATTTTTTGCCGAACTGATTGCTCCTAGTAAAGCACGATAATCATATTTCTTCGAATCTATATTTAAGTCTTTTAAAATTTGCTTAATAACAGATTGCTGATCGCCTGAATCAAGGATTGAAAACGTACGACTATAACCGATTCGGTCAATATCTCTTCTCAAAATCCGAACGCACATTGAGTGGAATGTAGAAATCCAAATATTTTCCGCATCAGGTCCAAGTAAGCGTCCAATACGTTCCTTCATTTCTCTTGCTGCTTTATTTGTAAATGTTATCGCCAAAATATTCCAAGGAGCTACATTTTTTTCAACCATTAAATAGGCTATACGGTGTGTCAGCACCCTCGTTTTACCGCTTCCTGCACCAGCCATAATTAATAGAGGACCATTCGTTGTTTGAACGGCTTTTTTCTGCTCGGGATTAAGTCCCTTAACAAGATTTTCTGATATATTTTCCATTTTTCCACCACCAAAAGAACATTTGTTCTATCTATTATAATGTATTTTTCCGATTGAGAATATGCCTATTTTACCGCTGCAACAGTTCGTAAAGCTTCTGCAAAATTGTCATATATCACATTACCTACAACAATTACATCTGCAAACTGTGCCATTTCTTTTGCCTGCCCTGCACTTGTTATACCGCCACCATAAAACAATTTTGTCTTCTCAAGAGAAGCCTTCACTCGCTGAACTACTTCCAGATTTCCGTACGTACCACTATATTCTAAATAGAAAATAGGTAATGAAAGCATTTTTTCAGCCATTTCACCGTAAGCGACAATGTCATCTACAGAAAGTGCTGTATTGGCATCTGTTACTTTAGCTGCTTTGCAATTCTCATTCAAAATACAATAGCCTTCTACAAAGATTTCATTCCAATCCATAACATGGCCAAATTCCTTCACAGCTTGCTGATGTAATCCTACAATCCATTTCGGGTCGCGACTGTTCAGAACCGTTGGAATAAAGTATAAATCAAATCCTGGAGATACCGTTTCAATGGTTGACACTTCCAATACACAAGGAACTGTATATCTTCTTACCCTCGCCATTAAATCAAGAACGGCTTCTAGTGTTACATCATCAGTTCCACCGATAATGATTGCATCTGTTCCTGATTCACATATTTTTTCTAAACTTTCATCATCTATATCCTTGCTTGGATCGAGTTTAAAGACATGCTTCCACTCGTTAAAATCGTACATTGCGTAAAGCCCCCATTCTATATTCCATTTCACCATTATAGCATTTAGAAAAACATAATAAAAACTGTCATCGTAACTTCATATAACAAAAAAAAAATGACAAGCTTATGACCTGTCATCTTTCGGTACTTCTATTCTGCTCAACGCCATTGTATATGCGTCATTTCCATAATTTAAACAACGTTTTACTCGAGAAATAGTAGCCGTACTTGCTCCAGTTTCAGTTTCGATTTTTTGATACGTTTTTCCTTCTTGTAACATCCTAGCAACTTCTAGGCGTTGGGCAAGAGATTGAATCTCATTCACCGTACACAAGTCATCAAAAAAACGATAACATTCTTCCAAATTATTCAGCGATAGAATTGCATTAAATAGTTGATTTAACTCTCTTCCCCTTAGTTTATCAATTTGCATTAAGATACTCCTTTTATATAATTTATATATACACTATTGAATAGATACTTTTGATTCAATACCGGGTTTATTAGGAATGATATTAATCCATGTTTTCCCTGGGACTAATTTAACCTTTTCTCCATCTTTCACGAATGTGAGTAAATTGTCAACACTTTCCCACTCAATTGTTGTCCATTTCCCTTTTTGAAAAAGGTACCCCTTACCTCCAGTATGTAAATCAATATCGCGGCGACCATCTTCACGAAGTGTATGTAGTGTTTCCATTACGACTATATTATCGATGAAGATTTCTTCCCCTGTATCTTTATCGACCATTTGCTCTCCAGCTGAAAAACGTTTATATCGTTCAATTGTTTCATCATACTCATAGGTCACATCAAAAGAACTTGTCCCGTATTTGACATCAATTGTTGTTGCATCTTCTCCAGAAAGATTTTGTAATTCATCTTCACTTAAAAAAGTATACATGTCCTCATACTGCCCTGACACTTCAAATCCTTTTTCTTCTGCCCCTTTCATGATATTCTCAAATGAGATATATGAATTATGAGGGGCTTTTCGAGAATCATCTCGCTTAAATAATGTTCCATCATAATAAAGACCATTCAAATGATCAACATAATCTTCTTCTAACATGATTCTTGCGTCCTCACTATTGCCATGACAAATATAAATACAGTCATATCCTTTAGCTAGTTCAAGAAAATAGTTTCGGGCACTTCTTACTGGTCCTACCCTTTCAGGTTGCTCACTCTGGTACACAGCTAAAAATCTTGTTATTTCTCCCTCTGCCAACATCTCGTAAACAATGTCAGCCTTTTGTAATCCACTTTGCGGACGAGCAGGCATCTGATTATTAATCGTCACTACTACAGCTCTTTGATTCATCTGATCATTTGTCTCTAAACCGGTGAACGGAAATACATTTTTCTCCTGTTCTTGAACAGGTTTGTTTTTTTCGTCACCAGACTCGATCTTGCCCGATGTTTCTTCTACTTTATTACAGCCGATTAGAAAAATGGTGCTTAAACATACTAAACAGAACAAGGTGATAATCTTTTTCATATCCACTACACCTCCTGTAAAAATATATGTTTCTACTCTATACTATTTTAACGCATTATCGTCGGAAAGAGTACTGTCTTATTCATAACATCAAACATACCTGATGGTGTAATACGAATGTACGGCAGATGTGTAGAGGAAAAAAATAATAAACTATACAATGGATCTGTAAATCGATAACCTCTTTCTTTTAAAAGTTCGGTTAGCTTTTCTTCTTCAGCAATTAACTTCGGCATGGCTTCACTAGACATAATACCATTTAAGGAAAGAGGAATATCATGCAGCACATCTCCATTCTCCGTTAAGACAATACCTCCACCAATATCCTTCAGTTTGTTAAAAGCTATGTTCATATCCTTCTTATTTTTACCGATGACAATGATGTCTCCAGTGTTCGAATAAGAACTAGCAAATCCACCAAGTTTTGTTGCGAATCCCTTTAATACAGTGTTATTTCTCCATTTACCATGTCGATCAATGAGCATAAAAAAACATTCATCATGATCATGACTTAATTCATCTACTGACATATCCCTTGAAACGGAATAAGGCTTCGTAATAACATTATTAATCATCTCAACACCAAAAGGCATGGAGAACTGCAAATCATCATCGGATAAATCCCAATCTATTTTCATTGGAGAAAAGCCAAACTGCGACCATTTAAAATCATAATCCTGCTTTTGTTCTTCTCCATCCTTTAACATCCACTGACCTTTTGCCATAACCGATACAGGTGTTGGATCCATCGGGTCAGTTAAAAAATTGATATTAGCCACGCGCCCAGTATTAATATTACCATGCAAATATTCCATATTATAGTAACGTGCCACATTAATGGTAGCCATGTTGTACGCATCAATAACTGGAATCCCTTGATCAATACAGATTTTGATTAATTGATTTAATACACCCTTTTTATAGAACGATGGAGGTGAACCATCCGTATTCAAGAAAAATTTATCATAACGGTCTATACCTAATTCATGAAGCTGTTCAATAATATTCGGTAAATCAGGACGAATGGATGAGTGTCTCAACGATACATAATAGCCTTGCATCAAACGATTATAAACCTCACGGCCGGTCATAGATTCATGATCACAATCTGCACCTATTAGCATCATTTTTGCTAATGTTTTTTCAGAAGCTCCAGGAAAATGACCTTCAATATGTTTGTTCATTCTTTTGGCCTCTTGAACCCAATGAAGCATTAAATCGTCACCATCAAGAAGCTTAGGCCATCCCGTTAATTCCCCTCCTTGTATTACAGCATCATGCTCTAACCAGGACTTAATATTTCGATGAGAAAACACTGTTTCTTCATTTGCAAGCTCTGTTTGTGCATCAAATCTGCACCACCAATACATTGATATTGGTGACCGTTTAAACTCATCTAAAATAGAAAACGCTTTCTTCTTATCAAGATGCAAAAATATGGCCATATTATCATTTATTAAAGTTGTCGTTCCTGACAGAGATGCATAATAAGAAAAAGTATGGGGATTATATAATTGAAATGGATGAACATGGGGTTCAATATATCCTGGAACTAAATAGTATGATGAACAATCGATGACTTCACATTGATCTGTCCGATCTGGCAACTGCATACCAACGTAGACAATTCTATCTTCATAGACCCAAATATTTCCCTTCATCCACTTACGTAAATCATGATGGAGGTATGTTGCATTTTTTAATAATTTATGTGGTGATTTCATGCCATCAATGACAGCTACATGTTCACGTAATTGTTTGTTTTTCCACCTATATCGTTGTTCTTGCAAGAATGTCCCTCTTTTCCAAAATTTCTATTTATATAAAAACGCTTTAATTTCCATTTGTTTTCTCTATGTTAACATAGTTAGCTGCTTTCACGCACTAAAGTTAACTGAATTCATAAAAAATAATATCCAAAAGGAGTTGCAGTTAGATGAAAATGACACCTAATATCGGAATAGTTAATGCGCTTATACGCATTACATGTGGATTAACAATGCTTTCAGTAATTACTTCAAAAATGGTCAAAAAACCTTGGAAACAGTCCTACTGGCTAATAGCATTTCTTTCTTCAATGAAAGTGGCAGAAGGCATTGTTCGTTACTGCCCCATGACTGCCGCATATACTAATGGAAAAGATATGTTTAATGGTTTAATGGATGATTTTTCTATAGATGAGATGAATAATCATCCTAAAGACACAGAGACATTTAATCCAAGCTAATTAAGTATTCCTATCATATATATCGGATATAGCAAAAGTTTATTTAGTTTAGAAAACATCGGTAGGCTCCTTCTAATAGTTAGGAGCCTACTTAATTTTTATTTAGTAAGATACCACTTCTATACGATGAGTAAAAGAGCAATTATATGGTGGATAAAGAAACCTATTCTTTAACAACACTTTTACTTTATAACACGATAGCCAATATCATTACGATAAAATAGCGTATCACATCGTACCTTCCCAATTTCTGCATATACTTTGCGTTTAGCATCTTCCAATGTTTCACCCTTTGCTGAGAGAAATAACACACGTCCGCCATTGGTAACTGTGTGACCAGCTTCATTAAGTGCAGTTCCAGCATGGTAAATATGTACTTCTGGGTCAACTTCGTCGAGGCCAGTAATAATGTCACCTTTTTTATATTCTTCAGGATAGCCGTTCGCAGCTAAAACAACTCCAAGAACTGCTTCATCAGACCATTTAATGTCAATATCTTTTCCAGCCATGACCGCTTCAAGTACATCAACTAAATCCGTTTCAAGTCGCGGCAAAATAACTTGTGTTTCTGGATCACCAAACCGAGCATTGAATTCAATAACTTTTGGACCTTTATCCGTTAACATCAGACCAGCATATAAAATACCTGTGAATGATCGCCCTTCACTAATCATTGCATCGGCTGTTATTTGTACAATTGATTTTAATGATTCGTCAATTACAGTATCAGATATTTGTGGTACTGGAGAATAAGCACCCATCCCCCCTGTATTCGGACCCTTATCCCCATCAAAGGCACGCTTATGGTCCTGGGCGATGACCATTGGATATAGCTTATTACCATTTACAAAACTTAGTAAGGAGAATTCCTCGCCTTCCAAATATTCTTCGATAACCACACTAGCTGAAGACGCTCCGAATTTCTCATTAACTAACATATCTGATAGAGCTTTAATTGCCTCTTCTTCAGTCATAGCAACAACAACACCCTTACCAGCTGCTAGTCCATTTGCTTTAATAACAATCGGCGCACCCATTTTCTCTACATATGCTTTTGCATCATTAAAGGATGTAAATGTTTCGTATACAGCTGTAGGTATTTGATATTTTTTCATTAAATCTTTCGCAAAACTTTTACTACCTTCAATTTCGGCTGCTTTTTGACGAGGACCAAAAGCGCGTAAGCCTTCTTCTTCAAATGCATCTACTAGTCCTTCTAATAATGGAACTTCAGGCCCAACAAATGTAAGTTCTACATCATTCTCTTTTGCAAATGTTAATATCTTTTCTATCTCATGTTCTTGTATCGGTATAAGTTGAGCAACATCCAGCATCCCAGGATTTCCAGGTGCAACAAAAACAGTTGCTACACGATTACTTTCTGAGAATTTTCTCGCAATCGCATGCTCACGGCCTCCACGACCAATGACTAACACATTCATCCGACGACCCCCGATTTTAATGTTTAAAATGTCTTACACCTGTAAACACCATTGCAATGTCATGTTGATTTGCCACAGCTATAGAATCTTCATCACGAACGCTTCCACCTGGTTGAATTATTGCTGTTATACCTGCTTTTGCTGCTTCTTCTAATGTATCAGGCATCGGGAAGAAAGCATCTGAAGCTAGCACAGCTCCTTTCGCTTTTTCACCAGCTTGTTCTAGAGCAATTTTCGCTGAACCGACACGGTTCATTTGGCCTGCTCCAACCCCTAATGTCATTTGGCTATCACTTACAACGATGGCATTTGATTTAACATGCTTTACAACATTCCAGCTTAATTTCAAAGCTGCCCATTCTTCTTCCGTTGGTTCGCGCTTTGTCGGAACTGTAATCTTTGCCTCTTTTAATGTGTAGCTATCCACCTCTTGAACCAACAGACCACCTTCAACAGATGTCAGAACTTTCTCACTCAATTTTGTGTCAGCAAATGACAATGTTAATAAACGGATGTTTTTCTTACTTGTTAACACTTCTAGTGCCTCTTGTGTAAAACTTGGAGCAATGACAATTTCCAAAAAGATTTCATGTAATTTTTCCGCTGTCTTTGTATCAACTTCACGATTCAATGCAACAATGCCACCAAAGATTGATGTTGAATCTGCCTCATACGCTTTAGAAAATGCTTCAAAAATGGTTTCACCGGTTCCAACACCACAAGGATTATTGTGTTTTACTGCCACAGCTGCCGGGATGTCGAATTCCTTCACAATTTGCAAAGCAGCATTAGCATCATTAATATTGTTGTATGAAAGTTCTTTTCCGTGTAGTTGTTCTGCATTAGCGATAGAGAATTTTGAGCTTAATGGCTTTTTATAGAACGCTGCTTTTTGATGTGGATTTTCTCCGTATCTTAAGCTTTGCTTCAAATCAAATGTATACGTAACACTTTCTGGTTGCTCTTCTCCTACAAGCTCTGTCATATATTGAGAGATGATGCTATCGTATGCTGCTGTATGACGGAATACTTTAGCAGCTAGAGCACGTCGTGTTTCGAAAGTTGTTTTTCCTTGCTCTTTGTATTCATTTATAACTTTTTCATAATCAGCCGGATCAACAACAACAGTTACGTATTGATGATTTTTCGCTGATGAACGCAGCATAGTTGGACCGCCAATATCAATATTTTCAATAGCTTCTTCAACCGTTACATCAGGTTTTGCAATTGTCTGTTGAAAAGGATATAAATTGACACAAACAAGCTCAATCGGCTGAATCGAATGTTGTTCGATTTGTTGTTTATGATCTTCATCATCATGCTTTGATAATAGAGCACCATGAACATTAGGATGAAGTGTCTTTACACGACCATCAAGTATTTCAGGGAAATACGTCACCTCACTGATACCCATTACATCAATACCTGCCTCTTGTAATGCTTTTTTCGTTCCTCCAGTAGAGATGATATCAAATCCAATCTCTTTTAACTGCTGGGCAAATTCTACAATACCAGCTTTGTCCGATACACTTATTAACGCTCTTTTTGCCATTATGACTAGTCTCCTTTTTCTATCCTATGAAAAAATTCGGCTTAATACATCGGGATATAACCAATGTTCTGTCTGTTGAATACGTTCCTGTAAAGATTCTCTCGTATCGTCTTCCTTTACTTCCACTGCTTTTTGATCGATAATCGGTCCCGTATCCATTCCTTCATCTACGTAATGAATGGTTACCCCAGTTACTTTCACTCCAGCTGTGAATGCTTGACCAATTGCATCCTTTCCTGGAAAGGCAGGCAACAATGACGGATGAATATTGACAATTTTATGGGGATATGACGTTAACAGCGTTTCACCAATTAATCGCATATAACCTGCCAAAACAATGAACTCCGCTCCATACTCTTTAAGCCATTTCAAAATTTCTATTTCAAAAGCTTGTTTGCTGTCATATTCTTTTGCAGAGAAAGTAAAAGTCGGTATCTTTTCCTTCTTTGCTCGTTCAATGACATAGGCACCCGGACGATCACAAACGAGCAATACGACTTGGGCGTCTAACGTTCCTTGGTTAATGTTATCGGCAATACTTTGAAAATTACTTCCGCTTCCGGAAGCAAAAATAGCTATTTTTTTCATAAATTATTAGTTCCTCCAATGTACGCCTTGTTCCGCTACCACTTCACCAATTGCATAAGCTTTCTCACCTAAATCCTCAAAATGCTTCAATGCGTCTTTCACTTGTTCGGCCGGGACGACTACAACCATTCCAATGCCCATATTGAAAATGTTATACATTTCTTCTTCTACTAAATTTCCTTCCTTCTTTAGAAGTTGGAAAATAGGCAGTATTGGCCATGTCCCCTTTTCAATTTTCACACCTAAACCTTCAGGGATCATTCGAGGAATATTCTCAACAAAACCTCCTCCAGTAATGTGCGCCATCCCTTTCACATCAAATTGTTTTAACGCCGACAAAAGAGACTTCACATATATACGAGTCGGCTTTAATAGTTCTTCACCTAATTGACAGCCTATCTCCTCTATATGTTCATGGAGGTCTTTTTTACTATCTTGGAGAAGTATTTTTCGAACTAATGAATAGCCATTGCTATGGATACCACTTGAAGCTAAACCAATTAAAGCATCCCCTGCTTGAATAGTCGCACCTGTAACTAATTTTTTCTTCTCACATGCACCTACTGCAAAACCAGCTAAATCATATTCTTCCTCGTTGTACATACCTGGCATTTCTGCAGTTTCTCCACCAATAAGTGCTGCTCCCGCTTGCTCGCATCCTATCGCTACACCTTTTACAATGCTTTCAATCTTATCAGGATCTGCTTTGCCGCATGCAATATAATCCAAGAAATAAAGAGGTTCTGCTCCTTGTACCACTATGTCATTGACACACATTGCTACGGCATCAATCCCAATCGTGTCGTGCTGATTCATCATGAAGGCTAGCATCAGCTTCGTACCTACTCCATCCGTGCCAGATACTAAAACTGGTTCTTGCAATCCAAGGGAAGAAAGATCAAACATGCCACCAAATCCACCCAAACCACTTAATACGCCAGGTCGCATTGTTTTTTGTACATGTTTTTTCATTTTATTAACAGCTTCGTAACCAGCTTCTATATCAACACCAGCTTGTTTATATGCATTTGCCATTCATCTGTCCTCCAATTTTTGAAAGGATAACTCCAAAAGTTTATGCTACTTTTATTAGCAACTGATTTTTTGAGTCATCCTCTTTCATTTCGACCAATTAAATGAGTATGTTATGAAATAGACGTTGAAGTTTTCTCATTACTAGTTTCATAGATTTCTGTCGGATATTGGCCTGTAAAACAAGCTAAGCATTGCCCACCTGTTTTTCCACCAAAAGGCCTGCCAATCGCTTTCACCATTCCCTCAACACTTAGAAACGTCAATGAATCAGCCTCAATCATTTCTTTCATTTCTTCAATTGATAACTGTGATGCGACTAATTCTTCACGGCTTGATGTATCAATACCGTAAAAGCAAGGGTTTTTAATCGGAGGTGAGCTAATTACAACGTGAACTTCCTTCGCTCCTGCTTCTTTTAGCATCCTCACAATTCTTCTACTTGTTGTACCACGAACAATTGAATCATCTACCATGATGACCCGTTTTCCTTCTACTACACCTCGAACAGGAGATAATTTCATTTTTACACCTTGTTCACGTAATGATTGTGAAGGCTGGATGAAAGTTCTTCCTACATAACGATTTTTTATTAAGCCCATTTCATATGGTATTCCAGCAGTCTCAGCATAACCAATTGCTGCAGATATACTTGAATCTGGTACTCCCGTTACAACATCTGCATCAATAAGAGCTTCTAATGCCAACTGTTTGCCTAACTGTTTGCGGGCCGTATGAACATTAATGCCATCGATATTACTATCTGGGCGAGAAAAATACACATATTCCATCGCACACATTGCACGCTCATTTAACAGGGCAAATTGTTCAGATGTTACTCCCTCATCATTGATGACAACCAATTCACCTGGCTCAATATCACGGACAAATCGTGCACCTACTAAATCCAGCGCGCATGTTTCAGATGCAATAACATATGCATCACCAATCATTCCTAGAGATAGTGGACGCAATCCGTATGGATCACGTGCAAGAATGAGTTCTTTTTCCCCCATAATCATGAATGCATATGCGCCTTTTATAAGACTTAATGCATTTTTTACACGTTCTTTTAAAGTAGTGAATCCAGCTCTTCTTATTAAATGTGCAACAACTTCTGTATCTGAAGTTGTTTGAAAAATACTTCCTTGCGCTTCTAGTTGTGATTTTAATTGGGTAGCATTGATTAAATTCCCGTTATGAGCAAGTGCCATACTCTCATTTTGAAAGTGAAAAAGAAGTGGCTGTACGTTCTCATACCCACCTCCACCCGCTGTAGCATAGCGGACATGACCAATTGACCCTTTCCCACTAACCTCTTTCATTCTTTCCTCAGTGAGAACTTCCATTACAAGCCCTTCACCTTTTATACCTGTTAGCTTATTCCCATCTGTAAGGACCATTCCAGCGCCTTCTTGTCCACGATGCTGTAAACTATGCAAACCATAATATGTTAACTGGGCAGCATCTTCATGTCCCCAAACGCCAAAAACACCACATTCTTCATTGAGTCCTTTTATTTCAGCAAGCATGGAATAGCTCCTTTCCAAGCTGCTTCAAGTTCTTTAACACTTTCACTTATAATTACTTCATTCTCTTCATTGATTATTGTTAAATTTGAACCATCGACAACTTCTCCAATACAAATAGCATCTGCTACAATGGTTTCAAATTTAGCTTTATGCTCATTAGGTACAGATACTAAAAAACGCGATTGGGATTCACTGAATAATTCAATTACTGAATCGCCTTTTAGTTTTACATTTGCACCTAAATTTTCACTTCCGAATAGTGATTCAGCTAACGCTACAGACAATCCACCTTCAGCAATATCATGTGCAGACGTAACAAGGCCTTGTCGAATGGCTGCAAGCAATTGATGTTGACGGTTCCCTTCTACATCTAAATCGATGCTTGGTGCTTTACCGAAAATTTTCCCATGAAGAAGCTTTTGCAATTCCGAGCCTCCCCAGTCTGCTTTACTTTCACCTATTACATAA
>Ga0233379_1000015_pt1 | contig 28584 bp, 23 predicted proteins | sample ElkDunMinimDraft_8_FD_180679 | JGI IMG/M metagenome (GOLD analysis project Ga0233379, IMG submission 180679) | Fecal eukaryotic communites from dung pellets of Tule Elk in California, USA - Elk Dung F1 | ecosystem: Host-associated > Mammals > Digestive system > Large intestine > Fecal | place...
CATAGTCTTTGTGCCCTCGCCCTTTGTCTCAATCGTCATGAGAGTGTTATAAAGTATTCTAAGTTTCTGTTCCATTTTGAGTATTCTCCTTATAGAAATTTAATCTGTAAAGAACGTCGCGTGGAAGGGTAACCACGTGGCTGCCGGCAGAAGAATACACGACGAACCGTTGCTGTATCTCGAATATCGTAATTCGCCGCCGGTAGTTATTGAAAATAACCACGAGTTTCCGCCGCTGCCTTGAGCGCGTTCTGTAATTGCTAGAGACGGACGATACCCGGAAGGAAGCGTTCCGAATACATAACTGGCGGTCCCAGCCTCTATTGCTTCTTTTGGCTTAACAGCTCCTACTACCTCGACCATCTTACCGATCTTTCGATAGCGTATGTTACTGCCGTTATCATATATAGTGAACTTGCCGCTCGTATTTATCGCACAGGTGAGCCATCCGCTATCCATAAGCGAATAGAAGTTTCCTGTGTCGAGAACGGAATAAGTGGCTGCGGTAGACGGGACATTACGAGTTATGTACGCGCCAGTTCCGCTTGCAACCATACCGATGCTTCCGAGGGTTCCGTCTACATTAGAGAACTGGATCGCAACCTTTCCAGTAACCGTGCTAGTCACATATAGAGGATTATATGTACCCATGATCTCAGTCGCGTTCGGAGTATCGATGACGAATAACGTGTCGTATGAATACTTACTCTGGTGGTAGAGGGTTGCGAGTCCGTTGCACAGGTCAATCTTTGCATTGCGGCTGTTCTTTGCCAAATATAAATGGTCGGCTCCGAAGCTAGCGAGGGTTGCGGTTCCGTTACGAATATCAACGCTATTAGAATCGATAAGGACGTTGTTACCGAGTGTAGAAGCAGTCATATCACCGACGACCAATCCCGAACTACCGAAACTCAAATAGTTAGTCGCTGTTTTTGCAGCGTTTGCAACACTGTCATCGGTGTCCTCGGGTGCAAGCGACCAAGCGGTCGGGCGACTTCCTTTTTCGAGCTTAGGGCGTCTTATATAATACGTGCCAGACGATTCATTCCATCCGAAATGTATGTTTATGCTGTTCTCGGACTTCCAAACACCCGTATAGTGAACTCTTCGGTATTCCGTAGACAATTCTCCTTCAAGCGCGTAGTATCCAAGCCCGGATTTGAAATATATCTTCGGTTTTCCGACAGAGCCCTCTTCGCATTTAAGGTCCATAGAAAACGTAAATTTGTCGCCGTCCCTAAGATAGGTGTCAGCAAAGCACTTTTTCGGCCAGCTATGCCAGTTACCATTGCCGCTCGTGCACACAACTTTAAGAACATCGCCCTCGATAGACGGCGTTATACCTGTCGCAGCAGATCCGGCAAACATGATATCGGAAGTTGCGATATAATTTCGCCCGCCGATCTCTATGTCATTGATTTGCACAGTAAGGTTGTCGAGCTTGGAGGACAGGTTGCCTCCGTTGAGAACGATCTCTTTTGCAGATATAACGAGCTTATACGCATCGTCAGCATCTTTGAAGTACTTTACGTAGTTGCTGACACCTCCGAACGATACTTGTCCATCGCTGTCGAGATAAATACCTCGTGTAGTGTTGCCTACGGTACTCTTTACACCGGAATATAAAGAATTGTCGGTGATGTGAAAACCTCCGATAGTTGCACCGAAAGCCACCAGGTCGCTAACGCTAATTTTTTCAGCGGTTATAGACTTTGCTAGGATGACGCTACCGTTGAGGCTGTTGTACTCGGTCTGCTCGGCTTCGGTCTTCATACCGTCCGTATTCAACTTGTAATACAAACCGTTCGTACCTTTAATGACAAGCTTATCAGCAACAACCGTGTTAGCAGTGATAAGATCGCCAGATATCTTTACACCAGCAAGCTCGCCAGTGTAGGTTCCGTTTGATACGGTAAGGTTTTTGATGATGCCCGAGGTCGAATAGAACTTCTTAATAGCAGCTTCACCGATGTTCGCAAAGTCTATGTTGGCGTATTTTGTGTCGAGGTTCTTTATCGTACCGTCGATCGCAGTAAGTGTATCGGTAGTTGTCTTAGAGAACGATGCGTACGTAGACTCGAGCTTGTGGAAATCGCCCTCGATCGACTCGAGCTTCTCGATAGACGCATAGTTGGCTTGAACTACGCTAGCATCGATCTTCTTAGCGCCGAGATCGTCTATAAGTGCCTTATGCGCTGTAAACGTATTTTGTACGGTGACGTTGTACGTCATAAGGTCGTTGATAACACCCGACTGAGCGTTGAGAGTGTTGTTGACCGTTAACTGATTCGTCTCGAGCGAGTTAATACGGCCTTGTACCGCGATGAGCGCGTCTGTGCTTACCTTATCAGCTACGAGAGCCTCGAGTTTTGTTATTCTATCAGCAGCGCCTCCGGTAGCTTCGTTCAACGTGTTAGTATTTACGCTGGGAGCAGTAAGGTTACCAGTTATAGTAGCGGTGTGATTTTTTATCATTACCGTTACTCGGTCGTTAGCCTTTACACCACCGATATCGGCCGTGGATTCCATAGAAGATAGAGGTGTCAAGTGATTAGAACCGTCAAGTTTTACATACAGCTCCCCAGCGTATTCGGTTATTGTCCCGTAAAGGGTTGTTTCTGTCTGCGGCTTCGTGCTATCGTTCGTAACCTTGACAAACTTAGCAATAAGCTCTTGTGATAGACTCATTAGACATCACCCCCATAAAGTGTTTGTAAATATGGCTTTTTCGGATACAGGACATCCTGGGGTACAAGAGATAGACTGGCTTATAACTTTTGCTTTCACATTGTTTAAGCCTGCTCTTGTATAGTTTAGACGTACACAATCTCCTATTCGAACGGGACAGTATCCGTGCGTATAGTTAACTGTATACTCAAGTGTAGATAGCTCTTTAAGCGCCTGCTCTGCGTACTCTTTGAGCTGTCTTTCGGAAGGCACGCCTCCAAAGAAATCGGGGTCTGTTATTCTACGCGTGATTCTACGACCGCGATTAGGGATTGAAACGGGGCTATTAGGATCGTTGTTCTCTGCCGTAGCATACCTAACAAGTTCCCCGCTGTTGTCAAGTCTATGGGAATATACAACCTCAACAACATTTGGTATGCCGTACAGATCACGATTGACACTTACCTCCGGATGAAGAATGGAGCTGTTGTCATCGTTGTACGTCCAAACGGGCTGCATAGACGCTGTATCACGCTTCGGAGAGAACATCACACGACCTAACTCATCAAGAGCCAGAGTATATCCAGTTCTGGTCCAGCGAGGGTTGTTAGCGTCATCGTAAACGGTATACTTGGCGTTTGCTATAAGAGCATTGATGTACGACAGCCAAGTGTCATTGGGATCCGCAACAAAGTCGTGAGAGAGCGTCGTATCGCTTTCAGTTGGGATTACAGGCGCTCTCATGTTTCCTCTGAGCAAGTCATATGCAGCAGATATAATTGGACGTCCGTCTCGTTTAAGGATTGCATATCCTAAGGGAGGAGGGTTCTCTTTAAGCTCTATCAAAGGTGTATAAGCATCGAGGGATGTGGACTGTACTTTGCCGTCGAAGGACATAGCAGGAGTTTGCACAAGCACAGTGCCAAGAGGATGCTTTTCTTTTATTCCATTTTGATAGGTTACGAGATAACCTCTTACATAACACTCTCCGAGAGACTCTGTGACATCGATTGTAGCTGAGCCAAGAGTCTCTGCGTCGAGGTCGCGGTTGAAGGTGCAGTTTTTTACAGTGAGGATTCGCTTAACGTCTCGCCATGTTCCAGGGTCGACGATGTAGTATTCGTAATCCTGCTGCATGGATTCGGACCAATTAGGCATATCATGCACCTCCTTCTACGCGTTTTATGTTGAATGTTACAGGGATTGTGGTTTCACAGTGTTTCTGGCTGAACGATACTGAGATGTTAGCCCAATATCCGCTGCCAGAGGGCTCTCGTACGTACACATCGCCTGTCCAAATTGCAAGGCGACGAAGAGCATAGAGTGTTTCCTTATCTGTCTTAGGAATCTCTACATTCCATGTGGAAGACGAATCGAGCTGTGTGCCGTAGTAGCTTACAGGATACTTTCGTCCAATATACTTAACAAGAGAGTTATCTGTTCCAAACGAGTCGGATACGTCGATGTTGTACGGGAGTTTGAGCATGGAGCCAGACCAAGGTGGGCTTGTGAGGATGTCCGAGCCGTTTGTGTCAAAAGGATGCCACTCCTCAGACCACTGAATTATTACAGCTTTTTCACCGACCTCTACCGCAGGTATATCAAGATAGCTTATGGCACCCGTTCCCTGCTGTGTTGCCACGATTCTATATCGAGCATAATCAAGCGCAGGATGTGGATCTGTTACGTGGGTGTTTATAGCAGGATCTATACCCGTTGCCAGTTCAGTAAATGTGCCGTCGAACTCGCGCCTATACACTGCTAGACGTACATCTGTGTATTCGTTGACATCTGTAAACTTACAGAAGTAGACCGTGGCTCCTGTTTCGGGATGCTGGAATGAATATACATCTTCCCCAGTCGTAGTTGTCTCCAGAGTGCATTCTATAAGTTGTGGATCGGAAGGCACCTCGAGCGGATATTCGGTGAGCATGTATTCAGTAGTGCCGCCGATGATACTAGCCACAACCTCAAGAAACCTTTCACGGAAACCTTCACAGTACGGCTTAATATGCGCGACCAAGCTATCACGATCGATAGTTACGTCCGCATTAGGCCATCGTTCCTCATCCGTCCAAGAAACATCGAAAGCGATAGATGCCTCCGCGTCGAGACCCGAGTCCATAGTAACGACACAGCGAAGCGTATATTTGCATCTGTCAGCGAAGTCCACGTCGCTCGCAGAGAGTTCCGCTAGCAAAGGGTCAGAAATATCAAAAAATTTCGAGTAGATTTCCTCGCCTTCACTCACGACCTTGGTGCTGCCTGTAGCGTCGGTAGTCTCATACATCTGATTAGAGATTATTGAAATATGATACCCTATAGGAACCTGGGAGTCGGGGGCCGCAAGACCGTTTACATACAGTGGAAATGCCGTAACAGGAATCTCTTCTCCGATGGCGTTTCCGAGTCGGTCTGTTAAGGTTAGGTCAAGCGTAGGGCTTACAAAAACGTTGATTACGCGCTCTTCAGACCAGTCACCGTACTCCTGAGTAGCGCCTGCTGTACGTACTTTCCAGCGGATCTCCATGCCGTCGTCGTTACCATCTGTCTCGAAGACGTATGAGCTAATGCCGTCATCTTCTTCGCTTTTATCCTCGTTTTCAATCGGGCTAAGCATCTGCTCAATCCCGTTGATATAAATCTTAAGGTCGGCGAATGTCTCGTCGGAATTGTCTCTTGCGTTGTGAATCCAGTATAAGGTTACCGACGTTCCTGCTACGACAGACGTTTTAGACGACCAGGTAGTAGGAGCAGCCGGAATTTCGCCAACCGTTACTTCGGAGATGGCAGACCATTCGGTATCGCCATTGGCATTAGATCCGCGTACACGGAAGTAATATGTTCCGCCGTCTGTAAGAGCTGGTGTTTTATACTTCGTAGAGTTATCGACGGTAGCTTCTTGAGCCGCGTTATATTCGAAATCTTTTTCGTCAGTCGAATACTGGATTGTGTAAGAATCAGCGGTATTAACGGCTTTCCATTCCAAATATACGCAAATATCATTGCTACCGTCAGCAGCTTTACTAGCCTGGCATTTGGTGATTTTAGGTGCTCCGCCAGGCTTGGTATCGACGTTCTCGGTATATGCAGACCAAGGAGAATATAGCAGATCAGCGGCGTCGCCGACTTCTTTCATTGCTCTGCATCGAACTTTGTACCGGTTTCCAGCGGTTATCTTAGGTGGTTTCCAGGAAGCCGAAGCGTAGCCGGTCTTTATAATAGATGTTGTTTTTCCTACTACAGTGTCGTTGTTGCGAGTAAGTTCGAACTCTATTCGTACTCCTTGGGACTGCCACTCCGAGTCGAGATTAGATAAGGATGCTGTAAGAATAAGATCGGCAAGCTGATCGGTGTCTAAACTCGGAGCAGAGGGTGCTGCAGGAGGATCGTCTTTGAAGTTGTACCATTCGGTGGTGTTTGTAGCGCAAAGTTCGAGATTCGTTGCATCGTAGTTGCTCTTGTCCCATTTGAGCTTGTTGTACTTTTTGAATACTTTTGGGAGCACTTTGGCCCTGACGCGAGTAGCGTTATCCGGATAATTGCTGCATAAGCTGTGATATGCAACTTTACCAAGGAGGTTTGCGCTCATGCCAGTATCCTTGTTAAAGAGTTCTATCGTTGTGTTAGTGCAGACCTCGGGGCTTTTCATTCCAGGAGCCCACCATTCCCACTGAATCTCAAAGCATGCCGTTGTCTTGCCTGTCGGATCCGTCCACGCCCACGCGACATACATACTCTTATCGCCAGCGCCGGAACCATCTACAAGTTTACCGAATGTTTTCCAGCTAACCATCTTCCTCTTAAGGTTTACTGAGTTGATGTGATTAACTGGCGAGCCATACAAATAGATCTTTTGTCCAACGGTTATATAGTCTATGTTGGCGATATCATTAATCTTACCTAGTATTTTAGCGCCATCCATAGCATTTTTACCAATACCATTGTCAAGTGCTATCTGGCTTAGTGTATCGCCCTTTTTAACTATATAATAGTTCTGATCAGCCATCCCTTACACCCTCCTTTCTATGATTGCAGCTCGTACGAGCGTCTCAATAGCTTCGGCAACGTCGCTGCCTTCACCATAAGTTACCCCGTCGATATTGTAAGTAATATGTTTGAGCGAGGAAATATCCTTACGGAGTTTACCAAGCTCTGAAATAACGCCATCATTAACTCCATTTTGACCTCTAGCGTTCATCGTAGAAGCGATACCGTTTACATTAGCAAGTACGCCAACGGACGGCGACATGCTGAGCATACCACCAATCTGAGACGCGCCGGTTCTAACGTTGTCAAGGTCGAGAACGGGTCTTATGACGGGTTGCGTATCAATTCCGCTTTCAAGTATAGCGGAGATCCTGCTGATAGCATCGCTTAGACCGTTTGTAGCAGCATCAGCCATCTTAGAGCCAGCGCCATACGCATCGGTCGCACCAGCAGTCAAAGCGTTAGCAAAGCCCTGTACGGCAAAGTCGCCTATGCCATAGAAGACTCTCGAAGGAGAGTGTTCATCAAGTCTTCTCTTAGCCGCTTGTACAGCAGCAGATGCCATTACTTCAGCGGCCGTTACAACTTTGTAAGTGTTGTTACGAATACCGTTAGCGAAGCCCTGAGCAAGGTTTGCACCGGCTCCAACGAACTTGTTGTAAATAGCCATTGTAGTAATGCGAGCGTACGCGCTTGATACTGCAGATTCGAACGTGCTTGCTATGTCAGATGCTTTTGTCTTAACACCGGTTACAAAGGCATTGACCATTGTACTGGCCGCCGTCTTAACGGTGCTAAGAGCCTGGGTTCCAGAATAAGCTTCGACAAACGATCTGACACCATTTCTTCCAAGCTCCCTTAGACACTCCGAAATAGTCCTAAGGTGATTAGCCTTGTCTGCAGGTATGATAGCAAGGGCATCAACGAGATCCTTTACACCGTTAACAGCGTTCTTGAGAGATATGGTTATGTTGCCAGAATCCATAGTGTTCGAGAACGTGACTATGTTGTCTCCGAAGGTAGTCATCGTCTTGCCGAGCGACTCGATCTTCGTATGAAGTCCACCGACATCTACATTAGCGAGATCGGTCATCAATTCAACAACTTCAAGAGCTCTTGCACTGGAGACAAGCTCGCCGGATGTGAGTTCGCCTATCTTGTCGACGAAGCCGCGAATGCCTGCTCCAAGAAGAGGAAACTGAGATGCAAACGTACCAAGGTCATTGTCTCCGATGATAGCAGCTACCCATCCGCCCTGGTTAGGTATACGACTTGCTGCAGAGGATAGAGTTACGACTGCATCAGCGGCGCATCTAACAGTTTCTATCTGGCCTTTTTCGAATGTTCCTATATTATTAAGGAAACCTCTCAAACCGTCAGCAAGCTTAGGGAATTGATTTGCAAATAGTTCGAGATTGTTGTCTCCGATGATAGCGGCAGCCCATCCACCCTGGTTGGGTATTTTATCGGAAGCGTTAGCAAGCGTTACAACGGCATTTGCAGCAGCCTCAATGATTGCGACCTGGGCGTCTTCAAAGGTTCCTATTTTATTAAGGAAACCTCTCAAACCGTCAGCAAGCTTAGGGAATTGATCTGCAAACGTGCCGAGATCGTTGTCTCCGACGATTGCGCCAAACCAGCCTCCAGAGTTTGGAATTGAGTTGGCTGCTTCGGAAATCTTTACGACTGCTTTTGCTCCGTTTTCGATAATAGCAAGCTGATCTTCGCCAAAGGTTCCGACTGCGCTAAGGAAATCTCTCAAGCCTTCTCCGAGCTTAGGGAATTGATCCGCAAACGTGCCGAGATCGTTGTCGCCAACAATTGCACCGAGCAAACCGCCTGAATTGGGGATGCTATTTGACGCTTCCGCAAGAGCCTTAATTGCCCCGGCAGCTATATCAACCAATTTGAGCTTTTCTTCATTAAGTCCTGCATCGGTCAAGCTCTTAAAGAATGTTCCGAGGCCGGTTCCAAACTGAGAAAGCTGCTCACCGAAAGAGCCTAGGGAATTTCCGTTTGTTAGGCCGAGAAACTTTCCGATTCCATCGATCATATTCGCTGCGGTAAGAAGTAGTACGGCTCCTACGAGCGAAGAGATTCCGATCATAGCCTCGGGAGTTATATTTTTAGCTCCTTCGATGAACCCTTCGATGGATACCATGAACTCAGATAAACTTTCTCCTATGGCAGGGAGTCCTGACAAGAGTCCTGCTGCGAAATTACTTATTAACGAGCCCATTCCGTAGGCTAATTTCTCAATTATAGGAAGTCCTGCGTCGATAAACTGCTCAAGTTTAGGACATTCGTTGGTCACAAAATATCCAACCGCGGCCACAAATGCTCCTAGAGCGACCATAAATGCTAGTAAAATAGCGACTCCGGCTATGGCGGCAAGGCCAAAGTGTCCGACTAATGCAAGTGGCAACAGGAGAAGTGTTAACGCAGTAACAAGCATGATAAGCGCTTTAGTGTTTTCTGTCGCATTATCAACACCGCTCATCAAAGCGAGAATACCAACCGCAGGAAGTAATGCCACAGTCATAGCAACAAGAAGTAGCATGCCAGAAGCGACATCGCCACCGTTAAGCAATTTTCCTATGTAGTTAAGACCTACGAGAAGTATTGACATGGCGCTAACAAGTATGATGAGCGCAAGTGTGTTTGTAATCGCATTATCAACACCGCTCATCAAAGCGAGAATACCAACCGCAGGAAGTAATGCCACAATCATAGCAACAAGGAATAGCATTCCAGTTAAAGCGTCGCTTCCATTTTTAAGAAGCTTTCCTACAAAGTGAATTGCTACGACAAGACCCGTAAGCACTATCATGAGACCTGCCAAAGCTATTGCGTTAGTTATGGTAGTCTGCGGGTCGAGATTACCCATGGCAATGAGGACAAGACCTAGTGCTGTAATGACGGCGCCCAATGCAATAATTGTACCCATAACGGTTTTGGTAGAGCCGGCAAGTTTTGATATTCCAATCATAAGTGTGAACGCGAGTATGAGCACCGTTATCGCTCCAACGGCGTTCAACAAACCAGATGGATCCAGGAATGATAATCCAACGACAATACCAGCAAGAAGACCTACAGCCACCGTCAATGTTATAAGAACTCCTAGTGCATTTGCTGGTATAAGTGCCGTAACAGCAACAAGTCCTATAAACAGCACTCCTAAGGTGGCAACAACAGCGAGAGCTCTCGAAAGAGCGGTCTCATCTGGAAATTGTGAAAGTAGGAATAATACTCCGACCATTATCAACATCGCACCGGACATGGCAAGAAGCATAACTCCGGCCTTCATAGCATTTGCGCCGGCAAAATATGAGACTAGCATTATTGCGGCGAATAGTAAGCTTATATTTGCTATAACTTTTAGACCGCGGTCAACCTCTTCATCTGTTATACCGGCTACGATTTTAATAACAGCTACTATAGCTAGCATTGCTACAGACATCATGAGGATCATTCCGCCAGCATTGGCGCCGTTTTTGCCGGCCAATCTAGATATCAATACGATACCGGCGAATAATAGCGCCACATATCCAATCAATTGCATGCCTCTAGTGATCTCGTCTTCTTTAAGCATACTTGCGAGCTTAATTACTGCCACCATAATAAGAAGCGCGACAGATACTTTACGAAGCGCTTTTCCGGCGTCGTTAATATTGTTTCCAGCCAGCCTTGAAACGATCAGTATACCACCGAACAACAAAGCAATGAGGCCGAGAACGCCAATGCCATCTATCACCGCGTCTCCTTCTTTAGCGAGATTGCTTGCGAGTTTTACAACGCCGAGCATTATAAGCATTGCGACTGACAACGCTATGAGAGTTCGTCCAACCTTAAAGGCTTCTTTTTCACCCTTACCCCTTGCTATCCATGCCATGATGGCAACAACTCCGGAAATTAATCCGAGAATTCCAGTAAGCAACGTAAGCGCAGGTTGCACATTTTCGAGATTCATAGTGGCTATTTTGCTAAGGGCTAGCGATAGGAGTAATATCGCACCTGCGATAGCAGCCACAGATAAAATCGTTTTAAAACCCATTCCTCCCACAAGGTCTAGCTTACCCATAAGGATTGCGATTCCGGCTGCAAAAACGGTCAGAACCGCTATGATGCCTACTGCATTCCACAATTGTCCTATCGTTGCTTCGGATTCGGCTATGGAAATTACAGCTTTGGCTAGCACAGCAATCGCAAGAACTATGTTAACAATGGCCATCGAATTGAACCAATTGCGTATACCCTTAAACATCTTACCGGCGCTCTTGAACATTACACCAAGCCCTTCGAACATGTCTCCGAGATTTTCTGTAATATTAAACACCGCACCGGCAAAGTTTGTTATAGCCGATACTATCTTGAACATCAAGGTGAACAATCCGGCTCCAACAGCAACTGCGAGAACTTTTTCAAGGCTCAATCCTTTGAACATATCTACGATTTTCTGACCAATGCCTTTTATAGATTCTCCTATACCAGGAAGCCCATCTTTCAAGCCTAGAATAAGACCGGCTATGATGAATGTGCCTATCGCAAAGAACACCGTAGAGGGAGAATGAATTCCAAGGAAATTCTTAACCGTATCTACGATCTTCTTGGCCATATCAAGCATTGTTGATCCTACTGTTTTTATACCATGTCGAAGTCCGTTTACAAGACCATCTACAATATACTTGCCTATATTGTCAGTGTTCTTGAGTCCTTCTATCCAGTTCTTGACACCTTCTGCGGCATCTTTCAAGAAAGGAAGAATCTTCTTGAGGGCTATAGTAAATATGTTGTGTTCATCTATCCAGTCTCGAAGTGCGACAATTGCATCACCAATATTCGCTGTTACGCTTAATATATCGACGTTGGCAAGACCGAGAATGTCGAGCACCGCATTGAAAAGCATCTTCAGCGGTCCGCCGACGAGTGTTAAGATAATGTCTACGAGCGCGAACACGCCTTTGAAAGTTCTCTTTAACTTCTCTGCGGTTTCATCGCTCATTCGCAAGCTTTTCGAGAAGTTATTAAGCGACTCTACAAGCTTGTAAAGTGTAGTGGATATGTTTTCGGCTTTCATAGCCGGGAATATTTCGAGGAAAGCGTCCTTAACGGCTGTAAATGACTTGGTTAGTCCCACAGCAGCATTCTTAAGCGATTCGATAAGAAGTGTTCTTCCGCTCGGTTTATCAAGAGACGCAATCAACTCATTAAGAGGAGTTCCAGTCTTTTCGGCTTCCTCGGCAAGAGCTCGAATGGCCTTGACCTGCTCCTCGGTATAACCAACAGCTTTAAGCTGCGTGTCAGTCAAGTCAGCGAGAGTAAGTTCATGACCATCTACAGTCTTATTAACAAGGGACTGAACCTGAGCATAGTCGTATCCTGCGGCGGTAAGAGCCTTATAGCGATCTTCCATGTTACCATAGTCGCCTCGCCAAACCTTACGAACGACTTCCTGGAAATACTCAAGCTTGCCGCTCATGTCTTCCGTGGAATCGCCAGCAGCCTTAGCCTCGTCAGCAAAAGCAGAAAGAGTTTCCTTTACAAGGTCTGTGGATAGGCTACTATCAGCCATAGCAGCTTCAAGAGAGCCGTGCTCTTTGATAAGATCGTCTATGGATATACCGTGCTCCTTGGCGATCTTCTTGAATCTATCGTTAAAATCATCCGTGGAGATACCAGCCTCGTTAATCTTGGCTGTCAATTGACTCCATTTTGACCCGAGTGCGGTTTCAAGAATACCGTTTCTCCAGCTAGACATCTTTTCGATAATTCCGCCGAGACCTTCCGAGAGCATAGACATAAACGACTTAGCCTCGCCAAAGTCACCGACGATTATCTGCCATGTTTTGGTCCATCCGGACTGTGCCGATTCCTTAAGAGTGTCGAAAAGCTGAGAGAAAGTCTTAACTTCGGTAGCTGCACCAGTCGCAGTGTTACCGAGTTCGAAGATTGCATCTATCTGGTCTTCTGTGTAACCGATAGACTTAAGCTTTTCTCTGTTGGCTTTGATCTCTTCTTGAGTGGCATACTTAGTGTTCATGGTGAACTTCTCGAGAGTCTCTGTAAGTATCTCTGCGGTGAGCCATTCCTCTTGAAGCGTTTCTCTAAACGATCCATTCTTTTCGATCATTTCATCGACGGCTACGCCATGAACTTTAGCCGTTTCTTTAAGGGCGTTCTGGAAGACTTCACCGCCCATTCCAGCGTTAACAACAGAGTTCCAGTCCATGAGTTTAACCGTACCAGAAGCCAATGCCTGGGAAAGCTGGTACATTGCTGTACTTGCCTGCTGGCTGGTTGAACCTGATACTGCCGCTAAGTTAGCGATACCTTGAATAGCGTTTACCGACTTATCGAGATCTACACCAGCCGCCGTAAATGTACCTATGTTTCTGGTCATCTCGGTGAAGTTGTAGATTGTCTTGTCCGCGTAAGTGTTCAGCTTATCCAGAGCCGCATTTACATCTTCCAGAGTCGAGCCTTTACTTTGGGTATTAGCAAGAATAGTCTGGATTGCGTTAATCTGTGTCTCGTACTCCTGGAAACCGGTTGTTACTGGTTGTATAGTAAGCGCGGAAAGAATTCTCTTACCCGCGTTAACAGCAGAGTTAGTAAGGTTAGCGAGGGCGGTTACTCCAATGATTTCAAGCGCCGAGAATCGACTGTTAACGGTATCTACGGCATTTGAGAGACCGTTCATGTTGACTTTCTTTGAAGCCGAGTCAATGTTATCGAAGCCTTTTACCGCTCCCGTGAAATTTAGTTTTTGCTTGAGTTTATCAAGCGATGACATTGTTGTGGAGACGTTTCTCTCAAAGCGCCGGTTGTCAAATTCCATTTGGACGACTCTTTGATCGACTACTTTTGAGCTCATACTTTAGTAACCTCCCTCCATGCATCATCTGCAAGTTTATCAAATATAGGTTGGAGCGCTGGATTGATGTAATCTATACCTTCGACCCATCCTCCGTTTCGGGTTCCGTGTCCATACTGCAGAATTATGGCGATCGGAATTCCATTTTGAATGTTTGAGTTGCAAAAGATAATTCTTGCAATTCCGTCTTTCTGTTCGACTTTGTAGTACCAGGAGCTGGCTGTCAGCCCTGTGTCTCTGGGTGTTGCAGACGCAAGGGCGGCTACTCCAGCTTTACCATACTTATCGAGCATGTCGAGTTTTATCGGCTTCTTCACGCTCTGGAGATAGTATGTTAGTTTTGCAAAGTCGCCCTTGTGCCTGACTCGAACCATCGCTTACTTATCTCCTGTTTTGCCAAAGCAGCCGATTACTTTGTCGTATCCGACCATAGCGCACAGCCAGCTAAGCAGGATGAGAGCGACGATACAAACGATGATCTCTGCAGTAAACGGGATACCCATGATGATCAAGTAGCCGATACTGACAAGCAGAGAAAGTACAGCAGCGGAAATACCTGCAAGAGTGTTGCTGGCGATATGCTTCTTGCCATACTCATCGAAAATCTTCTTAATAGCTTCGGTTACGAGACCGGTGAGACCGGAAACAAGCATCAAGCCACTAAGAAACACTTCTAATGTGATCATTTCCATCTTATTACCCCCTTGAATTAAATTGTTTTCTGCGAGCTGCATTGAGTGCTGCATTCTCGCGCATAACATCGGCTTGCGATCTCTTCTTGGGAGGAGCATTCTTTATGCTACACACCTTTATAAGAGTCATAAGCCGATTTAAGTGCCAGTATTGATACTCTGGCGGAATAGTTAGCGACACCATCCAGTAATAAATAAGCTCGTTTGTAACGACTTCTCTATTCTTTTTACCGTTCTTATCGTCGGAAAAAGTGGTAGCGGTCATCGGAGCTTCGATGTATTTATTAATTTCGTTGATGTTGTCATCGCTAAGGTAGTTATATACATCGGGGTCTACATTGGGAGTTAGTGTCATGCACTTAATATAGTAGATTGTCTCTTCTCGGTTCTTCGGTTCCTTGCTAAGAAACGGTTTCTCCCAATGGGACTCCCATGCTGCAAGAGAGACGAGAGAATGCTCTAACTCTAACGTCTGCTCTTTTGTCTTTACGAACTCCATTTTGACTTCATCAAACAGTTCGACAGCAGGTATTGTTATGGTGAGAGGCATGTCTCAAGTCCCTCCTTGTGTGCGATTATTAGTTGTTTGCTCTTGCTTCCGCAATTGCTGTTGCAGCCTGCTCTCTCATGTCGGCAGGTACGACTCCATTGACGAACTTTGCTGCTTCCTCATCGTTAGTAGCAAGACGCATGAAGATCTGAGAATATGCTTCGGTCTGGAGGAATTCCTTGACGACCTCGGGATCCTTGTTAAATCCTCTACCATCAGGAGTCTTGACACCGTAAGATTTTGCTACAAGATCCTCGAATACGCCGATGATGACAGGTGCATCCTGTGTCTGAGCAGCTCTCTTAACCATCTCGGCAAGGCCACCCTTAACGCCCATCTCCATCTTCAAGAGCTCTGCCTTTGTGAAGTGGAAGTAAAAGTCCTCGGTTCTTACTACGCCATTGTAGTCGGTATAAGTTTCGGTAAGTTTAATCATTGTTTTGTTCTCCTTTCAAACTTTGAGATATGTAAAATTAAATAAAAAGAAGAGGCCGCTAGCGATTAGCTAAACGGCCCCTTGGGGATGGTGCGGATTAAGCAGCAGCGCCAGTGGTAAGAATGCTCTTGACTTCGTCAGGAAGAGGAAGTCTAGCTTCACTCTGCTCGCTACCATAGAGAATAGCCTCGAGAGCCTGGAGCTTCGGCTTTTCGACCTTGGTGGAGTCGATTACGATAGAAGCGGTAGGCTTGTGGCCAGTAACATTAACGGGAGTGGTCTTAACTTCCCAAGAGAATGTGTTAGCCTCAGGGCTGTCGTTGATGGTGGAGTAAGTCTTCTCGGAAGGAGAAGCAAGGCAGCCGTAGATAAGATGGAGCTTATAGCCGTGAGCAACGCCATCTACATCGTTACCGAGAGTGGTAACATAGCTGAGACCGAAGGTCTTACGAGCCTGCTGACCGATGTATACACCAGGAGTGAGTTCTGCAGAACCGTCACATACGGTGAACTCATCGGGATACATATAAGCCTCGATTGTGCAGCCGAATTCCTCAGCGGAGAGAAGGTTGAGGTACTTGATGTCATCTGCGTAAAGAGCAGTAGACTCAGCACCGGAAGGGCTCTCGGAGATCGAAGTAAGACCATTCCAAGCGACACCGTTGGGGTATACGCCGCCTTCGCCCTGAACGTAAAGTACACCCTGCTTTACACCTGTTTCATACAGACGTTCGCCGGTCTTGTCCCATACAAGTTTAGACATTTGTTTTGTCCTCCTTAATAATAAATAGTGAATACCCAATGATTGAGATCATCAGCAGCATACCAGCGATCGAATGAACACATTGGGAAATGCTCTAGGAGCTTTTTAGGCATGTCACTGTCGGGGTTTTTGTCAATGTAGGTGACCTCGTACCCGTTAACGAGTCTGTACGCTTTGTTGTTGGCCGACAATTTGTCTATGTCAGATAACTTGTATCTGATTGCCGGGTAGTTCATTCGGACGTTGGCAGGGGGCTGGAAATAAGCGTACTTTGAACCGAGTAGTGTACAGAGTTCCTCATGAAGTTCAAGTCTACTAGCCATTGTACAGCCCTCCTGTCGTGAGAATCATACGGGGGCGCTGGGTGGCATCAACACTGGATACCTTCCACTTAGCGCCCATGTATTTTACGTACCGAATGTTGAAGTAGTTGTGCATGGCGTACGGATCTGCAACAATACTAATTCTGTTTGATAGATTAATATTGTCGTTGAGCTGATCTGCGGGCTGAAGCCTGCGATTGTTGCTCAGAACATCGCCGTGGTACTTACGCTCGACGATCTCTTCGATCCATTTGCCAGGCGTTTCCTCCTTCATCTCAGCGTAGCCGACCGCATCATAGAATCTTGCCATGCTAATTCACTCCATTTTGATTTTTTAGGCTTCTGCCTCTACGCCAGCGATAGTAGTATCGTTGTATACAGCGCCTGCGGCAGTGTAGCCGGTTGCTCTGTAGAGGTTATCACCGGTGCTGACAACAAGAGCGTTCTTGATGAAGAGGTCCTTGAGTTCCTCGGGAGTTACGCCCTTGGTGTGCTCAGCATCGTAGTAAGCCTTACCGCTTGCCTCGTATACGATAACAGAAGCGACGAAACGGTCTTTAAGATCCTGGTAGATTCTTTCCATAATCGATTACCTCCTTAAAATTACGCGAGAACTTCCTCGAGGGTGATTGCAGAGAAGGGCTTAACGAGAGCGCCAGAGCAGCGAGTCTCCATAAGGTACTTCTGAGTGTTGTAGTCGATGTCGAAGTCATCGAACATGTTGATAGCGCCACCCTTGTCAGCACCAACATCGTAATCGTTCATGTTGACGATAATGCCAAGAAGACCACGCTTCTCGCCGTCCTTTTCACGATTAGCGCCTTCCATTACGGGAACAGTAACGATCTCCTTAACGCGAATCTTCTTGCAAAGCTTCTCGTAGTCATAGAGATCGCGGCCGACACCGTCGGTAAGAAGGAGCATCTCGGTAAGAAGGTCCTCAGAGCAGTAGAGAGTGGGATTACCAGAGCCTCTGTAGCCCTTGCGAGCCTTGATAGCAGCCTTGATGAACTGTGCTGCGCGGTCCTCTTCGGTACCGTCGTGCTCAACAACCTTGTTGATGGTGAAGAGCTTGTCGTCATCGGTCCATACAGGACGGATGCAGTCTTCCTTGATCTTGTCGTCGGAATCAGCGAGACGGCCGTCACCGATGAGGTATGCTCTTGCAAGTTCCTCCTCGAGCTTGCCGCGCATCTCGGCCTTGATCCATGCGATTACGTCGAAATCGGTGATGTCGATTACATCGTCACGATCGAGCTTCTGCTTCTTGTAGACAGTGGTAGGAGCGGTGGTTCTCTTAAGGAGAGTGAAGATCTCTTCCTTCTTGTACTTGCCCTTGAGGTAACCAAGAGCACGAGCCTCGTCAGCAGTGATGTCTGCGAACATAGACTTAATGCGGGAGTGAGGTACGTGGTGAACAGAGCCCATGACCTTCTTGACCCAACCCTGGTCGCGGTCGATCCAGGTAGGAGTGTTGGTTACGTTCTTAGCCTCGGGGAAGAGCCACTCGATATCCTCGATACCGTGAGCGAGAGCAGACTCCTTCATAGAGCCATAACGCTTAGCATCGGCGATGATGGCAGCCTGATCCTCATGGCTGAGAACGTTTACGTCCTGCTGAGTTTCAGCGTCAAATACGTTTTTCTTCATTGTTTCGTTTCCTCCTTCGGAATGTTCAATATTGTTTTCAGTTTCGTTGTCGGTCTCGGTCTCATCATCATCGGTGGCGCTGTGGCCAAGGCTTTCTGCGATCTGACCGATAAGAGCATAAACAGCGGTTTCCTGTTCCTCGTTGAGGGTCTTAAGGATGTCGCCGATAGTCTTGCCAGATTTCTCCTCAGAGTCCTCGTGCGATACAACATCGGTGGTCTCCTCGGTGGTTTCTGCGGTTTCGTTAGAAGTTTCTGAATTTTCAGACTCTTCAGTGTAGAGCTGGAACTTGAGGCCGGTGTGAATTACGCCTTCATCCTCTTCAAGCTCTACGGTAGAGCCATCAAAGCTATGGGTAATTACCGACTGGATTCTAGCTCCAGGGTTTGCTCCGGCATGAACAAGGCTGACCTCGCGGATCATACCGTGCATTACGTTAGGACCGTTCTGCTTAAGCTGGTTTGCATAGATGGACATTGCGGTAATGTCTCCATGTTCGACCAGGACCTTAGAGAGCTGTCCGTTTTCAGTATCATTGAACGAGCACTTTGCCCAGACGCCATCTTCGCGGTTCTCAAGGAGAGCATGTCCAAGAACATTCTCGGGAGAGCCGTGCTTATGGCACCATACAAGCGGGACTTTCTCGCCGCTGTTATGCGCGAACGCATTAGGCATGATTACTCGTCCATCGGAGCATTTGAGATTGGCTTTTGTTGCCCAACCTTCAAAGTTATAAGTCTCCATTTTGACTTTCTTCCTCCTTTTTAGAGTTTATTAGGTTATAGCTGTTGCGAAAAGCTCCCCGGTATCGCTAACCGAGATTCTGAAACTCTTTCCGCCAGGGCTTGATAGAATGATGTTTTCTCCCTTGACGTTAATGCCGTCCACAAGGAAGCCTTCGGTAACATACTCGATTTCTTCGTTTATAGCGGCCATGATAATGTCGCTTGTTACCCACGCGGTCATAAAGCCGAAACGAATATACGCGGTAGCTGTTGTTGCTCCGCTCGATTTAATAGTGAACTTAAATCCGCCATCAAGCGCAGTACACTGTGAATAGTAATTATCCGCAAAGCTGGCATTGTTTGACGCAACAGATGTAACCCTCGCACGGCTTGAATCATAGAGTACAAAAACCGATTGTCCGTCTCCGCCTTCTGGGATTGTGATTCCGTGAACATATAAGGTATCACCTGCTTTAATCGGAATAAATCCGGTACAGCCGTGGTAGGAGTTTTCTGAGAGTGCGCCACTTGCGCCGACAACGTAATAGCCGCGCTTCATGTATCCGATTTCATTGAATACATTACCGTTTTCGTCGGTTGCGGCAGGAAGAACATCCGTAAATCCTTTGATAACGTTGGTGTCGAAATGGGTCGCCAAGTCATCGGGAGTTAACAGCTTTTTATCTGTTGTACCGTCCAGGTAATACGGAACTCCACTCTTAACCTTGAACCATCTGTCGATAGGCTCCTGAAGGATCTTAAGCGTATCAAAGTTGCTCGGAGTATCAGTGTAGATAACTTCTCTAATATCGTAGGTACTCTGCGCATAATAGAGGTAATCATCAAGTATGAGGCCTCTGCAATCACCAAAGAGAGCGATGTGCTGATATTGGTTGTTAGGCTTGAACAGCGTTATGTACTCGCCAGTTTCGCTATTCTGCTTCATCCAGTCCCATACGCGGCAACTGCTAAGGTCGATGCCGTGGCTATTTACGATCTTTATACCTTGTTCTGCGTATGAGGTCTTGGTTCCGTCGCTAGCTTCCGCTTGTCTAGGCTGAATGGTAGCAGCTATACGAGCATAGTTGCAGTTTTCTACCGAAACGCCTACCTTACAAGCATCGATGACCGCTTCAACACGCATGTCGTGATTCCAAGCCGAACCATCATTGTACAAGCGTATTCCGTAGTTAAACGCTCCTGCTATGCGCAGGCCGCTCATATCCACGCCCCACATGAAAGTCGAGTTATTACCAGGATTACAGTTCACATAAACAGCAGTGCCGTTGCAATCGCCGTTAACAGAATAGTGAAGACCTCTTCCATCAGGTTTGCAAATGTTGAGGTCGGTAATATAACGGCTCATCTTCCATTGAGGATCCCAGTGCGTAAATGGCGGAACAGCCGTGTTTCCTGCTTCATCTACATCGGTACTCGCATGAATTACATTTGCGGTGAAGCCGTACGGAACTATGACTGTAGCATGTTTACCCCTGATGCTAGAGAGTCTCTTCATGGCTATACAGTTAGCGCCAGTCTGGGTGAATTTGAGAACAGTGCTCTGTGAAAGCTCGAGACAAGAGTTTTCCTCAATGAGGATTGTATCGGAAAGGATATAAGTTCCTTCGGGAACAAACGTGATTCGGTTAGCAGCAAGAGCCGCCTTAAAAGCTGCGGTATCATCAGTGGATCCGTCGCCTTTGGCACCGTAGTCGGTTACAGGTTTGCCGCCTGATCCGTGATCGCCCTTGGGTCCCTGTAGTCCAGTGTCACCTTTGTCACCTTTGTCACCCTTGTCGCCTTTAGCTCCTTGGGCACCATCAGCGCCTTTTTCTCCGGTATCACCTTTATCACCCTTTTCGCCTTTATCGCCTTTAGCTCCATCGAAGTAATCAACGCCTTTAACAGGAGTGTAACCATCAGCGCCTTTTTCTCCGGTATCACCTTTGGGTCCTTGAGGTCCTTCAGGTCCCTGAGGTCCGATGTCTCCGGTATCGCCTTTGTCGCCTTTAGGGCCTTGGGGACCGGTGTCTCCTTTGAGACCTTGGGCGCCGTCCGCGCCTTTTTCTCCAGTATCGCCTTTAGGCCCCTGGGGTCCGGTTGGTCCAACAGGTCCATCGAACTCGCCGGATTCTTTGGCTTCGGTGAGGGCTGTTTCGACGGCTGTGGAGAGTTCAGAAGCGTCTACTCCGGTCTTGACATTTACGTTTCCGTCTTCGTCAGGAATTACACCGTTGATTGAACGTACGGCATCCGTATAATAGAGCTTCTGCTCTCCGTCAGAGTTGGTCATAGCTACGGCTTTAGCACCCTTATAGGTCTTGCCGTTTACTATTAAGTTTTCAGCCATTTGAGATCACCTCACTCTGCATCGTTGTTAAGTTCTTCGTTAACGATTGATTCAATGCGCTGAATGAACTGAACGTTGTCCTCGTGCAGAACTTCGAGAGCCTCGTTAGCGGCATGGATCTGCTCAATAGCTTCGCCGTGCTGAATAGCAGCCGACTTGTTAGCTTCGATCGTGTTTCTGATCTCGTTGTTGGTGTTTTTAAGCTCGTTGAGGAATGTGAGGACACTCTTCTTGAGGTTCTCCGATCTGCCAGCGAGCATGTTAACTGTACTAGAAGTATCCATCGATTTTCTCCTTTCCATTTTGAATTTTTAGGGGTTAAGTATTTAACGTAGGTCTCCTGCGTGTGGGGGGGGGGTTATGTTTCCCCTTCCACATAATACTCCAATTCATTGCTTCCTTCTGCGGTCTCAATAGATACGAACTTCTCATATTGGTTCGTCAGCGCGCAGAATCCGTAAAATAAATAGGTTCGGCGTCCGTCACTGCGGACGTCTCGGCAAGCAAAGGGTAAAAACATATCCGCCCTATCACTCCAAATCCACCTGAGAATGACATTCGAATCGTTGTTTAAAGCATCGTCTATTTCATTGGGAGTGCCAAAAATAACGACTCCCGTTTCCGTCGAACGAACTTTCAGATAGAATGCGCCACCGCCGACATACTTGCTGGGAATTTTATGGTATGTGGTAATATCGCCAATTACCTGAACTGTATGCTCGTTTGCATCCATACACAAAACAGCACACTCATTCAGATCGGTCAAATAAGCAACCGCAAAAGGCTCGCCCGTATTCTCACCGCCAGCGAAAACCGTATTACCCACGGCAATGAAATTGAACGGAGTTGTTCCCGCAAATGCTGATAAATTGTACTCAACGCCGTCAAATAGGACGGTGTATGTCTTTCCGAGTTCTAACTTAAACAAGGGAAGTCTTGCTATCGTACAACCGAGCGACGAGTCGTAAGTAGGCGTAAACGTAGTTTCGGGAAGAATGTCACCTCGTGAGATCTCACTCCAATGCGTCCTCGGCTGATAGTCCGCCGCCTTCCACTTTGTGGGCTTACCGTTTGCGTCAACTTCTTCGACGACTATAGTCTGTCCGACCTCTGCTGTTACGTCAACGCCGCCTATATCAGGCAGGAATTTAGGGTCGATGGTTTTTATACGAGTGGTGGTTGTCTTGAAGCCTGTGTAGCCAGGGATGGTTAAAGACTTTGTCACAACACGTCCATCTGCTACGAAATATAAACCTTTCGAAACCCCATACTCGGTAAAATCTTCGGTTATAGCAATTACGTATGGTCCCGTTATCGTAACACCATGATATTCGTTGTGAAAAACACTATACATACTTGGGACTTCTGGGGTGGCGTCGATACATTCTTCTGTGATTTCAAAGCTAATAGTTGCGCCGTCACTCAATCTTTCATATGTGATTTGTCCGTGATTGAGCACCTCTTCCATGGGCGGGACTATCTCGGAAACCTTGTAAGCATCGTTGAAGGTTGCAAGCCCCTCAGTATTACCATCCCAAGTAAGAGTGTCGCCGTAAACCTCAACGGTTTCCTCGTAGTGCGTTCTATTCTTCACATGGCCGGGTTCACCTTCGGCAGCGTTCAAATCTGCGCCACCGCCACCCATTTCTTCGAGCTTTTCAGCGACATCACGAAGGGCTTTCTCTTCTCGGGTCAATGCAACGGCACGGCCCTTTTTACCGGACATTCTTCTTAAAAGTTGATCTTTTCTGGTGCTCATTGTTTGTCACCCTCCTTATCTACATTTTGAATTTCTTCGACCGTTTCTTCAGGTTCCTCAGCGGGTTTCTCTTTCTCATCAGGATGGTTCAGGTTGCTGTTAACAAGCTGATCTGCCTTAGGATCTTTAGAAGGTTTCCATCCCATAATCTGACGCATCTCATTGGATGTAGCGATTTCGTTACGGGTAAGCTTATCCGAAATTTCAGCAAGCTGCATTGCGGGAACAAGCTTAAAGGGATCTCTAAAGTACATGATAGAATGACCCTGGGACCTAGCGGTCTTAGTTAAGAATTTTCGTTTGATCTCGCTCACAATAGCATTGACGATAGGCTCGACAGTTCTTGAGTAGTAGTTAAGCATCGTCTGCTCATCAGCAGTACCATCAAGAATGCTCTGTGTGATGCCGAGCTGGCTGTAGAGCATACTGGTCAGGTATTCTACCTGCTTCAGGAGGTTGTTCTCGACAGGTCTGTTGAGCTGCGTAATGCGCTCAGTGCCGTCGGTGTAAGCGATACCATACTTAGAACTCGAAAGCTGCATTTCGATGTCCTTACGTCTCTGCTCTGCCTGATCACGGCGAGCGGGAGTTTTGATAATGTAAGGTAGCTGGATGATCAAGTCCAACTTACCAGAGCCGCTCTGTTCATCGATGACGTCAAGAAGGTTGAGTTTTCTTACAAGACGCTGCATCGTAGAGTTGGGCTCGTTCATGACTGAGTACAGAGGGTTTTCAACAATGCCCACCGAAGTTTTAGGGAGGGTAATCTCCTCATGCTTACCTTCGATGTCGTTGTAGAGTTTGACTTTGACGTGTCGAGGATACCACTGAGTAATCTTGCCGATTCGCATCGTGTGAATCTGAATCGACAGGGTCTCTGTGATGTCGTCATCCGTGTCAACAGGCACCATAGCAATACAGCCCTCGTCCAGCAACGAATGCGCCATGTCGTGTCTGAACGCGAAGCCAGACTGGTCGATATTCGCCTCTAAGTTAAGGCAGTTATTGAGAGGAGAGTTGATTACATCCTCGAATCTGCCGTCCTCATCGAGCTTACAGTGCTGAATTACTACGTCGACAACATCCAACGCGATTCGGTTAACTATAGCTGCGACGATAGAGCGTTCGTTGCCTCTTGTAAGTCTGGGTCTGTCAGGTCTGTAAGAGCTACTTATTCCTATGTCTCTGTAAACAGTAGGATCTCTGTTATTAACAAAAGCATTCCAGCCGTGCCGGAATCTGTCTATGATTCCCATGTTGGGTTTCCTCCTTATTCAAAAGCGTCCTTGTTGAGCTTGTATGCGACATAAGCATCCATCATAGCTGCTACGGCGTCGATCTTCTGCTCAGAGCGCCTTTTATAAAGTTTGCGGTTACCGTTTGTGTCTTCGAGGGTTATACAGTTGCCCATAGCGAACTGCATAAGTAGCTCATCAAACAAAAGAAGCCGCTCCTCGGAAAGTTTCTTCAACTCACCCAAAGGAACGGACTCGGTTCTAGCGCCCTGTATAACTTTTTCGATTCCAAACGGACCGTTTTCCTGCTCCCATCTCTCAACAAACTCCCTGGCGTTGTACGGGTCGAATCCGAAGCTGCGGACATCATAACCCATCTTAACAATGTGGTTATCGAGGTCTTCATAAACCTCCATCATGTCAAGAACAGTGCCTTCGAGTACGACTAAGCTTCCCTCTTCCATGAATTGGTTGTACTTTGTACGAAGCGCAAGGGGTAGTTTGAGTAATGTAGTAGCAGAAATATAGTTTCGTGTCTTGATACCGAATGCTCCGTTTGATAACGGGAACATGAATGTGAACGAGCAGAAGTCGTCACCTTGCGAAAGGTCTGCGCCCATCGAGCAAGGAAGCCCGTCGTAATATCGATACCTATGCGGTTTTGTTTCTTCATAAGTGAAGTAGTATGTATAGCCTTCCATAGGGATGCCGAAACGTTTTGCAAGAATATCGTTTCTAGCAGCGGGGGCTTTCTCAGCCCTCTCAACATCAAGGTGGTAAGTTTCATAGCTTACGGTGATGCCGAGATTGGGGTTGGCTTTACGCCACATAGCGGGGTTGTTTACTTCTTTTATGTCGTCCAGTTTGTACCACCAGATAGAGATATGAGGGGCTCGGTATTCGCCCTTGAGTATCTCCATTAACTCCATTTTGATTGTATCGCCGCTTCCGTTACGGACAGTACCCTCGGAGCTGATTGCTACGATGAGATAGTCGTTGTTTTCGGCGTTACCCTGCTCTTTAGCCGCGCCCTGTTCGATAGCGCCGATAGGATCTTCTCGGATGTCTCCGGAAAGCCATTCGTCGACGGTAGCACACTTAACACGCAAGCCCTGAAGCTTGTCGATTGTCATAGGACGGACCTCAAGCAGAGATCCTGTGAGGAAGTTTTGGATGCCCATCTTAGTAGAAGCAAGCTTGACGCGGTTTGCCTTGGAGCCGGTGGTGTTCTGGAGAGAACCTTCGGTGAGGAACTTGTATAAAGGACCTCTAGCTCTGGTAATAGCCGTGCGGATGGGAGACATTACTTCTTCCGCCTGCTTCATTGTGGGTGCGGTGGTAATCTGGTGGGTTGTTGAAGTGTCTACATTGAGGAAGAAGTTCTGTAGACAGGAGGCGTACATGGACTTTGCCGCGCCTCGGGCTACGATTAGATATTGTTTTCTTGTAAGACGCTTCTTGATGGTTTTCTGGATGTATCGGCCACCATGACCGTCGGGATCTGGCACGTATACGCTTCGGTCAACGAAGTAATACCAGCCGAAGATTTCTTCCGCCCAGAGTTTGAATGAATCTAGGAGGTGAAGATCGCTACCGTCGGTCAAGGTTAGCTCATTCTCGCAATAGCTGATGAATCCCTCGACAGCTCGCTCATCGTAGTAATACTTAGGATCAGCGATTAGCCCATCGATTCGGTTCATCTCCATAGAGATTTCGTTACATACCGGTATCTCGCCACGAAGTACTGCATCACGGAATAGTCCGTAGTATTTTGGCGTAGCAGTATTCGATAGTCTCATCGGCAGTTCCCTCTTTGTGTGTTATTTATCCTTTTGTCCTTTTTTAGGATTAACTATGTCGTCCTTAGCGCCGAAAGCTTTTTTTGCGACTGCATTAACGAGCGCTCCTTCGATGTAGGTAATCGTCTGACCGAGAATATTTTCGCTAGATTTCGATAATACATCCATAACTAAAGCCTTACCTTTTGCAATTCTGTCATTATCTTTTAAAACTTTGTTATAGGTGCTTTCTAATTCAAGACGCTCTATTCGTTTTTTAATTTCATCATCGGTAAGATGCGCGCTAGATTTCTTTGAGTATTCTTTGCGCGCTTTTACTGCCGCTTTCGTTTCAGCAGCTTTTTCTTTTTCAACTCTTTCAGCTTCAGCGGCTGCAGCTTTAGCCTTCTTCTTGGCTTCTTTAGCCTCTTTAGCTTTGTCGAGGATGGACTTCTTCTTTTTAGCGACAACGGTGCCTTTGGCTCCGCTTCTCTTCTTTCCGAAGATGTTCTGACCCCATTTCATTCCTTTACGGCCATAGTGATACAGCTCATCGGAATAGACGTAGTGAGTAGTTTTGTCCATTTTGACTTTCTCCTCTCTTAAATTGCGTTAAGGAGAACCTTCCATGTCCATTCGCCGCATATGCCGTCTACGGTAAGCTTTTTGGTGCTGTCCTGGAATGACTTGAGCGCGTAGAATGTCGCAGGTCCGAAGCTTCCATCCACAGCAAGAGGCTTCTCCTGAGCATCGGTGATGCCTCGAGCATTAAGAAGCATCTGAAGGGTCTTTACGGAGTCGTGTTTCATACCCTTTGTAAGGACGGGAAGGTTTACTGTAATTTTGATGGAGGGCTTCGTAGTGGTCTTGGCAGCCTTCTTCTTAAGGCCGGCCTTCTTGATGATTACTTCTGTAAACGCTTTCGCGAGATTGTCAGCAAACTTCTCTGTGAGAATGATAGGACAATCTACAGTAGAATTCATGAAGCCGCACTCCATAAGTACTGCAGGCATAGCGGTCGTACGAGTCTCGTAAAGGTTTGTTCTCGGAATGGGATTCGAACGGTCACCTTTGAGTCCTGTATACTTGATAGCTGCGTCATAGAGAGCCTTCTGCCACTCAACAGATTTATCGGAAGGCTTTGTATACACATAGGCCGCGATACCTCCACCGGAGAAGATGCTATTAGCAGCATTATGATGGATGGAGAGATAGAAGTCCGCATTCCATGCGTTTGCTACTGCAGTTCTTTCCGCAAGCGGAACATCTTTCTTTCCTGTGGTGTCGTCGATTCGTAGAATCTCAATACCGTCATAATCAGCAAGAATCTTTTCGATCTTATCTGCTATACGGTTGTTGAGCCACCACTCTCTAGTTTCGTTTGGATCGAGTTTCTTAGGGCATCTTTTGCCGCTAGTGCCAAGGTAATGCCCCGCAACAAGTGCAAGTTTAAACATGTTGGGTCAACTCCTTTTAGTTTGTTTCGGCCAATACATTCAATCTCCACTCGAGCTCGTCTATTTGTCGTTTCATAGACTCGAGCAGTGCAGAGCTTGCGGGAGGGTCAAATATGAGTCTGACTCTTTGGCCTACATAGGTTTTTACTGCGGTCAGTTTCTGAACGGTAGCTCGATCTCCGATGAAATCGCCCCATGTATCAGAATCATCTTCAACTATAAAACCTTCTTTAGGTCCTATTCCTATCTGGTTAAGGACCATAAGTATGGAGTTTATGTGGGTTATTATCTCAGGATCGAACTGTTCGTAATCTTCTTCGAGACCGCACTGTTTCTTAACTGAATTAAGGATACTTTCATAAAACATTTGGTTCTCCTTTACTTTCTCCACGGACAAGTATCGTTCGGCGTTCGCTCAACAGGGGTTTTGACCAGGATGCTTGCATCTCCGTAGTGAATTGCGTCGTGGGTGTTCTTGATTGTGGTTATTAGATACTCTGGATCGAGTAGAAACTTACTTCTTCGAAGAATATCATCTTTTGTGATGGGGTTCATGTGGTGGATGAGCACTCGGCTGTAGATTTCTCTGCCAGGTATCCCAAGATCGCATGCTGCGTCTCGCATGATGACGTAATCTCGGATGGATCGCCACTCATCACTGTTGTAAAATATCTGATTGAGGTATCGGTCGAAGCCGAACGTAGCTTCTCCAACCCTTCCACCCAATCGCAGGTACTCGAATCGTTCTTCAAAGGTCGGTAATAGGATCAACTCTGAGTATGTCTTAATAGGCATCGTCATCACCCAGTCCGTTATAGTTCTTAAGTGCGTCAAGCACTTTTAAATAGAATTCCTCTTTTCGGTCTTCGGATTCAATAGACGCTTTCTTGGCCTCCATCAGCTCGATTTCCTTCTTAAGCTTGAGCTTTTCAAGTCGAGCCTTCTCTGTAGCCTGCTTTAGATAGTGAGTTGTCTCCTGAGATGAGGCAGTACCGTCTATAAGTCGCTGCTCAACGAGATCCACCGCTAAAGCTATCATCTGATTCTCCCTAGCCTCTGGAGTCAACGCAGGTCTTCGCCTAGTTTTCTTACCGGTTGGTACAATAGGCGTTACTTTTGCCATACTACTGCCTCCTTTCTCCTTACTTTGGCCATAGTTTCTGGTAGCGCTTAAAAGAACCCACAAGGAAGTGGCTCTGCATTATATCTGTTGAAAGGAGAAAAATGAGTAAAGAGGAACTACTGGCCTTGACAGAGGTCCCTTATGGGCTCATTTAAACGCTACCGGAAATATGAATTGGTTTTTGGAAAATATCCCCCGGAGAAAAAATAAAG
>Ga0233379_1000016_pt1 | contig 27096 bp, 25 predicted proteins | sample ElkDunMinimDraft_8_FD_180679 | JGI IMG/M metagenome (GOLD analysis project Ga0233379, IMG submission 180679) | Fecal eukaryotic communites from dung pellets of Tule Elk in California, USA - Elk Dung F1 | ecosystem: Host-associated > Mammals > Digestive system > Large intestine > Fecal | place...
AATTGCCTCTAAAACTAATTCAGTATCACCGACACCTCCTGGACCGAGTGCACGATAGGCATATATTTCAGCTTCAGGTGCAATGCCCTTTACCTTTCCATTTGCAGCAATGATTCCTGCTACATGCGTGCCATGAAAGGTAGCAATATCACGTGAACCCAATGTTTCCATTGGATCTTTATCTCCATCAACAAAATCCATTCCTTTCTTATAGGAGTTTTTTAAATCCGGATGATGATAATCAATTCCTGTATCAATGACTCCTACTTTCACACCTTTTCCGGTTAAACGATTATTTTTCTTATCATACAAACCTCTTATATCATTCCCTCCAATAAATGGAATGCTTTCGTCTAAAGTGACCGAATAATCCTTAATTTCAGAGACACTTTCAATATGTATCGACTTTTTTAAACGTTCTATTTCCTTTCTAGAACCCTCCACCGAAAAACCATTGAATACATTGGTGAATTTTTTTCGAATTTTAATTCCTTCAATCTCCTCTGTGATTCTACTATATTCATTTAAATCAAATGTTTGTTCAACTACAACTATTGCTTTTATCGATTCATCTTCGTCTATTCGAATAGAAGGGAGTTGAATGACTCCTTCCCCAAAAACCACTGATGCTTGTGTTAGTTTAAAAAATAATAAACCTGTTAAAAGAAAAAGCACTATTCTCTTATTCAACATCCATCACTCCTATTAATTACCTTCCACAATTTTCACAAAAAATATGTAAAGTAATTTAATCGAAGTTATCATTATTAAGTATTAAAAAGAGCACTTCATTGTGAGTACAATCACAATGAAGTGCTCTAAACGTCTTATCCATTCAAAAGGTTGTTGTCGTATAAGTCATTACCTTTTTTCATTACCCGCCGTTTATTTAGTTCCAAATAAACGGTCACCAGCATCACCTAAACCTGGAACGATGTAACCTTTTTCATTTAATTTTTCATCTAACGCTGCAATGTAAATATCCACATCAGGATGTGCTTCTTTCAATGCTTCTACACCTTCTGGAGCAGCGATTAAGCACATGAACTTTATATTCTTCCCACCGCGTTTTTTAAGGGAGTTAATTGCTTCAATTGCAGATCCACCTGTTGCTAGCATCGGATCAACTACGATAAATTCTCGCTCTTCCACATCACTAGGAAGCTTCACATAATATTCTACTGGCATTAACGTTTTTGGATCTCTATATAAACCAATATGACCTACTTTTGCTGCAGGAATCAATTTCAATACTCCATCAACCATACCGATACCTGCACGTAAAATCGGAACAATACCTAGTTTTTTACCCGCTAAAACTTTTGATTTAGCCATTGCCACAGGAGTTTGCACATCTACTTCTTCTAATGGCATATCACGAGTGATTTCAAAAGCCATTAGAGTTGCTACTTCATCTACAAGCTCACGAAATTCTTTTGTACCCGTTTGAATATCTCTAATGAAAGTTAATTTGTGTTGAATTAATGGATGATCAAATACATAAACTTTTGCCATGGGACGTTCGCTCCTTTTTTATTTTCAAAATTATTTTTCTTCAAAAAACACACTTCTGTTCATTCTACATAAAAAAAACAGAATGAGCAATAAGCTACTTTAACTGTTAAAAATTATTCATTTCTAACAAAATTTCAAGGAAAATAGGAGATCATGCAATACAATATTTTTATACACAACCTCTGTTATACGCTAATGTTAATTAGCGGCATATGTACGCTTTCCACAGCGATTATGTACCACAGCCACCTGTTTGTTTTCACTCCTGTAGTATCTTTTGCACGCTTCCACGCTTCTCACGAATGGGAGTCGCCATCTTCCTCACAAATTACTAAAAATAACAAAAACGTAATTTACAGACCTGTATACAAAAAACTACTAAGCGAAACCTTTACAGATTCCACCTAGTAGTAATTTACCTATAATGAAGGATACAAAACATATTTGCTTGATAATTCTTCAACACGAGCTTTAGCTTCAGCAAGTTTAGCTTCATCTTCTGGATTTTTCAACGCTAAACCAATGATGCTAGCAATTTCTTCCATATCCTCTTCGTTGAAACCACGAGAAGTAACAGCAGCGGTACCTATACGAATTCCACTCGTTACAAATGGACTTTCTGGATCAAATGGAATCGTATTTTTATTAACCGTAATACCAATCTCATCTAGTACATGCTCTGCAACCTTACCCGTTAATTGCACAGTACGTACATCTACTAATAATAAATGGTTGTCTGTTCCATCAGAAACAAGCTTAAAGCCTTCCTTTTTCAAGGATTCCGCTAAACGGTTTGCATTCTTCGTGATATTTTTAGCATATTCTTTAAATGAATCTTGTAACGCTTCGCCAAGTGCAACAGCTTTTGCAGCAATTACATGCATTAAAGGACCACCTTGAATACCAGGGAAAATTGATTTATCAATTTTCTTAGCGTATTCTTCTTTACATAAAATCATACCTCCACGAGGTCCTCGTAATGTTTTATGTGTTGTAGTAGTAACAAAATCTGCATATGGTACAGGATTTGGATGAAGACCAGCTGCCACAAGTCCAGCAATATGAGCCATATCAACCATCAGTAACGCGCCTACTTCATCAGCAATTTCTCTAAATTTCTTGAAATCAATTTCACGCGGATAAGCACTTGCTCCTGCAACGATAAGTTTTGGCTTATGTTGCTTCGCCTTTTCAAGTACATCCTCATAATTAATCAAATGTGTCGCTTCATCTACTCCATACTCAACAAAATTATACAGAACACCACTAAAGTTAACCGGGCTACCGTGAGTTAAGTGACCACCATGAGAAAGGTTCATCCCTAAAACCGTATCACCAGGCTCTAAAACAGTGAAATAAACTGCCATGTTTGCTTGAGCACCTGAGTGCGGCTGCACATTTACATGTTCAGCTCCAAATAATTGTTTAGCACGATCTCTCGCTATATCTTCTACGATATCAACATGCTCACATCCACCATAATAGCGTCTTCCCGGATATCCTTCCGCATACTTGTTTGTTAAGACAGATCCTTGAGCTTCCATTACTGCTTCACTTACGAAATTTTCAGATGCGATTAGTTCAATTTTAGTTCTTTGACGCTTCAACTCATCTTGAATCACTTTGTATACTTGCTCATCTTGCTCGATTAAATACTTCATTGCCATCCTCCTTTAAAGTCATAACCTGTCGAAACTAGAGTGAAGAATTACACACTATTTCATTTAGACAATTCGATTTTATTTTAACATGTTCGTCTTATTAGGGATACGACTATTATTTAAATCCATTAAATTATCATTTCAATAACCAAATACGAACACTTACATCAACAACAAATATTATAATTCGTGTTTAATTTTCTAACTTAATTATTCATGTCATAACAAGCACGTGGTCCACCAATTAATTTTGGACGCGACAAAGCTAACGTAACATGTGCTTTACCAATTTCCTTCACCTGAGAACGGATTGGCACTGCGACGTGTTTCAAGTGCATACCGATAAAAGTATCACCTATATCTATGCCTGCATCTGCAGTTATATGCTCGACTACCACAGCATTGGTCATATTACTATGAGCATATTCAGCTAATGCACCACCTGCAGAACGCACAGGTGTAACCGTAACCTCATCAAGTTGATATTGACTCATTACCTTTCTCTCTATAACTAAAGCTCTATTCAAATGTTCACAACATTGAAAGGCTATAGCAACCTGATGCTTCTCTCCAAATTCTTTTAACATATCAAATATAGTTGCCGCTACTTCAGTTGTACCTGAAGTGCCAATATGCTTTCCTATTACTTCACTAGTACTGCAACCGATGACAAGTAAATTGCAACGAGCAAATAGTGAATGAGCTTGCAAATCAGCCAGTACTTGATTTAATTGTTGTTTGATGGTTAGGGAAAAATTAGAATCTAATTTCTCTTCCATTTTATTTGCCTCCTAGGGAAGGAACTTAGTTTTCATACTGTTTAATTTTATTTACTCTATTTTCATGACGACCACCTTCAAAATTCGTAGATAGCCAAATTCTTACGATATCTCTTGCCAAACCAGGTCCAATCACACGTTCTCCCATAGCTAGCATATTACTGTCATTATGTTCACGAGTTGCTTTAGCACTGAATGTATCATGTACAAGTGCACATCGAATACCATTTACTTTGTTTGCAGCAATACTCATGCCAATCCCTGTTCCGCAAATTAAGATTCCTCTATCAAATTCTCCATTTGCCACTTTCTCAGCAACTGGTAATGCATAATCCGGATAATCTACTGAATTACCACACTCACAACCGAAATCCTCGTATTCAATACCCATTTCATCCATTAATGATTTAATTTCTCCACGAATATTTACTCCACCATGATCTGATGCAATTGCAACTTTCACTTTGATCGTCTCCTTAATTATGTAGTTAACTCTATAATAGCATTATAGGCTAAAGATTTAGAATGAAAAACCTTAACAATATATTTAATTGAAAGGGAACTAAAAAAGGCCCTCTATACAAGAAATCCATCACCTTATAGAGAAGAGCCTTATTATCTATTTTATGTTGTACTTACATTTTGAAGCGTATTATAGTTTGTTTTAACTGATCAGCTTGTGATTGGAGCTCTGTTGTTAATTGTTCAACATATTCTATCACCTTTGTTTGTTCATTTGTCGCTGTAGCTACTTCACCAGCACCTGCAGAAGTTTCTTCTGCAATCGCAGCAACCTCCTGTGATTGCATTGATGTCTGTTCAATACTTTCCATTTGTCGATCAACTAATTGTGTAATATCTTTAACCGCTCCCTCTACACTATGAACAGTTGCTGTCATATCCTCAATAATAGCATTTGTTTCATTGCCCTTTTCCGCTTCTTTATTGGCAATGTCAACTTGAATACTAATTTGTTTCACGACACTTTGGACTTCTTGTTGTATGTTTTGAATCAGTGAAGATATCCCTTGAACCGCCTTAGCACTTTCATCAGCAAGTAAACGTACTTCTTCAGCAACTACAGCAAAACCTTTTCCGTGTTCCCCAGCTCTTGCAGCCTCAATTGATGCATTTAAAGCAAGTAGATTTGTCTGTGCAGCTATATCTCCTACTAACTGAATAATCCTTTCCACCTTCTGTGCATTTTCTTCTAATCGTTTAACCGAATATAATGAATCTTGATTTTCTAGAGCTAACTTCTGAATTCCTGATACTAGCGTATTAATGACTCCCTTACTGCGCGTCAATTCATTCACCATATCAGTCGAGATAGTAGCAGAGTAACGTGCTTTCTCTTGAACTCTTCTTGCAATAGTAATCGTTTCTTCAACTGATTCCGCCGTATTTTGAATCGAAACTGCTGAAGTCTCAGCACCTAAAGAAATTTCTTTAATTGTTCGATTAATATTTTCTGCTTGTTGTACAGCTTGTTTCGAGGCCTCAGAAATTGTATTAACCTTAGCATTCGTTTGTTTAAAATTATCGTCGATATTATGTATCATGTCTCGTATATTGAAAAGCATATAATTGAAAGCTACTGCTAAGGAACGAATTTCATCATCTTTTTTAGGTATATTCATATCTTCCCCAATATCCCCATGCGCTACTTGTAATGCTACTCTTTCTATCTGTTGTAAAGGCTTTATAATTACTCCTGCAGCTACAAAACCTATAAAACCAGACCAAAAAATTCCCGCAACCAAGACAATCGTTATAAAATTCAGTTGATTCATACCATTGAAAAATATAGGATATAATACATAAATGAAAAGAGCACTTGATGAATATGTAATGAGTGCAACAATTGTAATTAGCAGCGCTACTTGCTTTCTTAAACTAAATTTAAAAACCTTATTCTTCTCCTTCACCCTAATTCCCCCATGTTCATACGAATACATTTATTTTATCATCGAGTTGTACATTTCAATCAGTTCAGCTAACTCATCAAATGTATGTCGATAATCTTTCTTTTGTCCTCCAAAAGGATCTAAAACATCCATATTATTTCCTTGGCTATTTACATAGCCTTTCAATGTCGAAACCTTATTCTTATATTCAGGGTATAAATCCCGGATAATTGCTGCATGTGACTCTGTCATTGTCAATATATGAGTTGCCCATTGAATATCTTCAACAGACAATTGTTTCGATTGATGATTGTGCTCTATATTGTTCTCTTTCAAAACCTCTTTTGCATATTTTGAAGCATCTTGGCCACCACTAGCAAAAATGCCTGCAGACCTAACAACTACACCTTCATTGTTCCTAGCCTTTAGGAGCGCCTCCGCCATAGGACTCCTACATGTGTTACCCGTACAGACAAATAGTACATTTATCATGGAAAATCCTCCCTACCTACATATTATAATGAAAATTATGGTAATATTCTAGAGTTTGTCGAACTAACTTTTCTACTCCTTTTTTTACGTTTAAATCCATGTTATTCTACTCATTTCGACGCACAACTTTCAATTATTATTTGTGAACATTTCGAGGTTAATCAAGTGATTCATACATAAAATAAACCATATCATAAAAATAAAAGAGTAAAACTTTATAAAAAAGATTTACTCTCCCCAATTATATTAAAGTGGCCATATCAGTTTAATACCGAAAGCTAACAAAACACTTCCACCTAGTACTTGACCATATGTACCAAACAATCCTTGTACCTTCCTACCTAGCAATAACCCCACTAAAGTCAAGATTGTTGCAACAACTCCGAATAGAGAAACAGCCAATAAAGTTCGAGCCCCATATATACCTAAAGTTAACCCGACTGAAAAGCTATCTAAACTGACACTTAAAGCAAAAATAATCAATCCAATTCCCACTGGAGCTACAATTGTTTGTTCACCGTTACCATTTAGTCCTGAAATAAACATTCCTATACCTAATAATATTAAGAGCAAGCCCCCTGCCCATGTCGCATATGTACCAAATTGAACAGTCAAAAATTGCCCTGATACCATACCTAGTAATGGCATCAAAATATGAAATAAACCAACTGTGATCGCTATTAATACAACCCGCTTTAGCCTTAGCCTAAACATCCCCATCCCCAAGCCCACTGAAAATGAATCCATTCCAAGAGCTAAAGCCATTAATAACAAAGTTAAAAATTCACCAGTAACTGAATTCACTTTTTCTACCTCCCTGAACTAGCAATATAAGAATATGCTCGTCCAAGGATTTATAGAAGTTCATTTTTTAGATATCATTTACTTCCAAGATGGTATTACCAGCAGCTTTGGTCAATCTGTTCATTATCGCTTCACCAATGCCTTCACGAGAAAATACTTCACTATAAATAAAATCAACTTCTTCATCATCGAATTTACGTAATGCCTCATATAATCCTGCAGCGACACTCCCCAAATCATCTCTATTTCCACAGGAAATAATAACATCTGCCGAATAAGCATCTTTCATTTCGCTGGTTGTTAAAACTCCCACCTTATATCCTTCTTTACGCTTCTTATCAACTAAACCTTGTAAAACTAATGTACTTCCGTCTACTAACACAAATGGAGCGTTCGGTGCATAATGAGTATATTTCATCCCTGGCGACTTAGGAGCAGCTTCATCGTTATGAAGAGCTGGATCTATCCGAACTTCACCAATCACCGCTTCAATTTGTTCTTTCGTAATCCCACCAGGACGTAAAATCATCGGTACACCTGCCGTACAATCAAGAACTGTAGATTCTACCCCTACACCAGTCTCTCCACCATCAATGATACAACGAATTCTACCCTCCATGTCTTTATACACATGCTCAGCCGATGTGGGACTTGGCTTTCCAGACAAGTTAGCACTAGGTGCAGCAATAGGTAAATTAGCTGCCTCTATTAACGCTAAGGCTACTGGATGGTCAGGCATTCTGATAGCTACTGTATCTAATCCAGCTGTAGCTGTTTCAGACAATCCATTACTCTTTGGAAAAATAAACGTTAAAGGACCAGGCCAAAAGACTTCCATTAGCTTCTTTGCTGGTTCAGGAATAGATGTAACCAGTTCTTCTAATTGGCCTTGATTCGCAATGTGAATAATTAAAGGGTTATCGCTCGGTCTGCCCTTTGCTTTAAATATTTTTCTAACAGCTTCCTCACTTTTAGCATTCGCCCCTAATCCATATACGGTTTCAGTCGGGAAAGCCACCACTTCATTGGCCTTTAAAAGAGAAGCTGCTTCTATTATTTCTTCATGTTGTTTTGTTAAATGGTCTATTTTTATGACACTTGTTTTCAATTTGTACACCTTCTAAAATATGAATCATACTTTCATTAAACTATTATACCCTAATATTTAAACCAAACTGTAGCAGTTCGCAAATAATATATTTGTGCATAAGTCAGAGTTTTACACAAAGTTATGTGGATAAAAATATATATAAGTGGATAACTTTGTGGATAGTTGGGAAAACTATAGAGTTTTCCACATGAAGAAAATATCACTTTTCTCCACAAACGCTTCTACTGCTGTGGATAACTTAAGTTCTAAAGGCAACTCTTGTTGCTCAATCTCCATAAATCCTAATAGTTGAAATAGCCTAATACTCCCCTTATTATTGGTAGCTAAATACAGACTCTTATAGTTATTTTTATGTGCAATCTGCAATATACTTTCAAGAAAAGTAACTATCTTTTCTACAGGAAAATGGGGAACTAACACAAGTGATCGTAATAATCCTATATTTTGAATCTCTTGAATCCCGACTACACCAATTAACTCTCTCTGTTCATCTTCTACTAAAATAAAGATTAATTCTTGTACAAAATCTAACTCTGTTTTTTCAATAAATGTGCGTATCGTAGGTAAATCACTTGACACAGCTTTTCGTATCATTAACATAAACTTCGACTCCTAATCATCCCTTTTCTCTTTATATATGCAACGTCAAGGCATTTTAGTAGAACATAAAGGAGAAAATGCTAGTTATCCCACACGCAATCATCGAAAAGACAAAGGATCTATTGTGAAACCCAAAAGGTCCATCTAATAAATTTATGGTTTTATAATCTATCTTATGAGAAAAGTTTCTTGAACAAATCAACAATAAAAAAGCGCTTTTCTACTACTTGTTCTTCTTCATCCTGTGAAACATAGAGTGACTCCTCTTTTTCCTTACTCTCGCTCTGTTTGTCGTCATCTGAATAATCTTCTTCTTCAGGTGATATACTCACCGCTGTTCCATTAGAAAAATCAAGAAAGCATAACGGTGGAAATAATACACACCACCAGTTTGCTCCCGTTCCCTCACCAAGAGTGATAACAATCGCTTCATACTCTCCCGCTGGATACAAATACTGACCATATAACTTTGTTGGAAACTTAGCTGGCCCAAATTCTACCTTTACTTGTTGTTGTAATCCATGCTTATCAACATACTCTTCAGCGATGCGTTGAATCTCAGGTAAATTCCCTTTAATTACATCTCGTGCGGTTTCCAATGAAGTTAAATCTTTGACCCACTCTGTAATGTTAGCATTCACTTCGTCTCGAATGTCTTTCTTAACCGCTTGGTCCTTTTCACTATCGCTATTTGCTAGAATACGAAGCCGAATTGCTTCGTCTGGAATTACAACTTCTTCGTTTGCATGACTAGTTTCAGTTTGAGGAATAATAACACTCCCCATCGTCAAGAAGCATATTAACATTATATATATAACTGCCGAATATTTTTTCTTCATTTGTAGCCCACTCCCTTTCCTACAAATCATTTTGGTCAGAAAAAACATATCTTAAACTAGTAAAATATATTTTTTAGATGAACTATGGTAGAAAAGGGAAATATTTAGAGGCTATGCCAAAAATAGTTCACTGACATAGCCTCATAAAAAATTATATTTTTCACTTTGTAATTCTTACTTTCGATCGATCACAAACACTCCAATGACCAACATAACTAAACCAACAACCATCAACATCCCTAGTGGAAATAACAGAGCATTCCACTCATAACCATAGATGGTAGCACCGTTTAAAGCTTCCATTGCAAACTTAATAGGCGATATGTTAGCAAGCTTTAAAATAATTTCTGATGAAACGACTTCAAGCGGCCAATACGCACCTCCAAGCATCGCCATACTAACTGTAATAAGTGGCATAACAACATTAAATTGTGCTAGATCCTTTACTAAACTCGCTACAAGAAGGGCTAAGGCTACAATTGCAAAAACAAACGGAATAAGGATAATAAGAGTTTTGCCAAATGCTCCATAAAAATCAATACCAATTCCAAAATGGAATACAGAAAAAACAGCTACAACCTGTATGTATCCAATGATGAAGCTGTACAGTAAATTACCTAGGTATAATTCCCATTTTCGTATAGGTGATAGTAAAATTCTATTCCAAACACCATCTTTTTTCTCTTTTAAAATGGTTACAACATTAAAAGCAATCGTAAAGACTACAAAAAATAATGAAAAACCAAAAATATTTTGTAGTTGAGAATCATAGACAAACGTATCTTCTGATTGATAGCCTATCGCTTTTAGATGAAAGGGACTATATTCATCTAAGTTTTGTAATGTTTTTTCCACATCTTTATTGTCTGAGTTCGAATTTGTAGATACACTCGATTGAACCGCTTCATTTCGAATATATTTTTGGTAGCTTTCTAGTACTTCATAATGAACAAGAGAACCATTCCTACCTTCAGCAGATATAATTATTTTACCGCCATTTTCATTTAACTCAACAGCAAGTTCCGATTTATTTTCAACAACCTTCTCCTCTGCTTCTTGTTGATTGACTAATACGTATTCAAAGCTCTCTGATTCTTGTAGCAAATTCATTAGTGCTTCAGTCTTTTGTACAGATACGTTTGAGTATGTTGGTATTTCTATTTTCCCTGTGAAATTGCTACCAAGCAGAAAAGCAAATCCTATAATAGTAACAGTTGTGATGATGAACATCCACGGACTTCGCTTAAGCATTTGCAACTTCATAATAAAAATACTCTTCATTCGCTACGCTCTCTCCTTTCTTGGGAAAATAAAGACTGCTAGAATTAACAGAAGCACACCGTAAGCAAACATCGTCACTAAATAACTAGAAATTGCACCGAAATCATATTCCTTTACCATTAGTAAATATGCTTTCATACCAGCACCATTTAGTGTATATCCTCCGATGTTTTCTAACGCACTAATCGGAATAAAACTTCCTCCTAAAAAAGCAAATACCGTTACAAATACACTTTCAAATGCTTCATTAATGGATGATTTATTACTTCTATAGCTAAAAGCTGTCAAAATAGCTGTCAATCCACCCACTCCAAAACTCAGAAACAGAGAAATTGTTATAAGCATAAAGTAATTCGGAATCTCCATACCATAGAAGGAAATGGAGACAGTAAACAAAAGCATGAGCTGAGTGAAAGCTACGAGAACTCCTGTTAGAAAATAACTTCCCAAATACAACCACGGAGACGTACCACTTACCATAATCCGACTGTATACATAACTTTCTTTTTCCAACAGTGCCATAGAAGCTAATGTTGAAGCTACATATAAGACAAACATCACACTCATACCAAATGTGTAATAAGTCATTGCGGTTACAACAGGTCTATTTTCAACTGTTTCAGTCGTAATGCTTATACCTACTTGATTATTTTCGTCCGATACTACAATTTGTTTTTCTTGCATCGCAATAGCATAAGCATATTGTTCTTGAACATTCTTCAGAATACTTTCCACCATGCCAGCAGAAAGCTGCTTCCCTTCATTTTGCATCAGTTTCAGTTCTGGAGCTTTTCCTTCCCGAAAAAAAACTTGCTTTAGGAAAGCATACGTGAATCCTTCTGGAAATTCGATGACAGCTTCCGCATCTTCACCATCTAATATTTTTTTCATTTCATTAGGTTGTGCTATCTCTAACGTGATATTTTTCTGCAATTCTTCACTACCAAATACTTCTTCCTTTAAAAGGCTAATAGGTAGAGTTACTTTCGCCCTTTCAATGATTCCAATTTTCGCTTCTTCCGGAAGGTTTAACTGTTGAACATACGCAATAAATTGCTGAAGCTCTTCTACCTCTGAGCCATTTTCAACTAGATATACCTTTGCTTCAATGACGTTCTCATCTCCCTCCATTACACTCGATAAAGCAAAACCTAAAATAGAAATTAGTGCAATAGGCATAAGGAGTAAAACGATAAAAATATGTTTATTCCGAAGTAAGACAAGTAAGTCCTTCTTAATTAATTGACTTAACATTTTAATCCCCCCTAGTTTCTCAATACTCTGCCAGTCAGGTGCAGGAAGACATCTTCTAGAGTTGGTGTTTTCACTTCTATTGATTGAAACGGTATATTTAAAAACTCAGAAATAGGATAAATGATTGAAAATATATTCGTTCCCTTTGGTGCAATAATTGTTATTGTATTTTCATGGGTTATTACACGTGAAATACCAGTGTGTTGTTTGATTTTTTCTATAAAATGAGGAGATTCTTTTTCAAGCTTGACCTCTACTGTATGTTCCGTAGATAAAATGTTTTTGAGTTCATCCTTCGTACCAGAAGCTATGACTTCACCATGGTCCATTATATATATACGGTCACAAAGAAACTCGACTTCTTCCATATAGTGACTCGTGTAAAGAACCGTCATATTTTGTTCTTCATTTAACCTACGCACCGTTTCTAATATATAATTACGTGACTGTGGATCAATTCCAACAGTTGGTTCATCCATGATAATAAACTGTGGATTATGAAGAAGTGCTGCCCCAATATTTAATCTTCGCTTCATTCCTCCAGAAAAGGTTTTGACTAAGTCCTTTTTCCGATCTGTTAAGCCGATGATTTCCAATACCTCTTCCACTCGTCTTTTCAAATTTGCCCCTTTTAGCTTATTAATTCGTCCGAAAAAGTAGAGATTCTCTATGGCTGATAGTTCTGAATAAAGAGCAATTTCCTGAGGTACTACACCTAAAATCTTCCGAAGCTCTTGCGGATTTTTTAAAACACTGCTTCCGAATAAACTAATATCACCACTAGAAGGCTCAAGCAATGAAGAAATCATCGAAATGGTTGTCGATTTCCCTGCTCCATTCGGTCCGAGTAAACCTACAGTTTCTCCTCTCTCCAAATGCATATTTACATTTTTTACAACCGTATTATTCTTGAATGTTTTCGTAAGATTGTTGACTTTAATCATCCCATTTCCTCCTTCAAACACTTAACATTTAAATATAATTCAGAACACTTACTTTACTCTTTAAATTGTTGCATAGTGAGAAATATAAACAACAGCTTTATAACATTTGAACAGGTTGCAAATATCTTATTATAAGGCTCTGTTAAATGCTATCGTTGATTTCCACTGCGGGCGGACGCTTTCCGTGGGGCATGCGCCAATCCTCCTCGGAGCAAAGCTCCTGCGGTGTATCGACCTGCACGCTTATCCCACAGGAGTCGCCGCCCTCCATTCTAATCAACAAATAAAGATTACGAAAATCAACAACAAACGATAACAGAGCTTATTATAAAGTACCATATTAATTACATTTTTTTACAAGAATTAAACGATTTTGACAATATAAAAACCAGCTTAATAAATTAAGCTGGAATTTCAGCAAAGACCATTCGATCTTTACCATTAATATCAAATTCAATCGTAACATGTGCCATTGGCAAAGCTTGACGCAATAATTGTGCCACTACTTCTCCTTGACCAGCTCCCACTTCAAAACCGACAAGTGCAGGTGCATTTAAAACTGCGGGTAGCTCTTGTGCAAATCTACGATACAAATCTAGCCCGTCTTCACCTGCAAATAAGGCTGTATGAGGTTCATGCTCTGTTACAACATCAGACATCTCTGTAATATCGTTCTCTGGTATATACGGAGGATTAGAAAGGACAATGTCGAATGTTTGCCCCACCTCAATAAATGGTTGAAGTAAATCACCAGTAACAAATGTAATATCATTCACACCAAGTAAGGTTGCGTTTTCTTTTGCCATTTCTAAAGCATCAACCATCATATCGGATGCTGTTACATGTAAGGAAGAGAACTCACACTTCATCGTAATGGCAATAGCTCCACTACCTGTCCCAATATCAACTAAAGAAAGTTCTTCCCGTCCTTTAAAGAGATTCGGTATTTTTTTCAAGACGTGATAAATAAGCTCCTCTGTTTCCGGTCTTGGAATTAGCACCGAAGAGTTTACTTTAAAGGAACGTCCATAAAACTCTTCATATCCCATGATATATTGAATGGGCTCACCTTTCACATGCTGTTTGACAGCCTCTTCAAATAAAGTCAAAATCTCATCATCCAACGAATCATGAAGGCTTGCAAAAAGGCTAGCTCGTGAGCATTTTAAATAATGTTTCAGTAAAAGTTCGCCTGCATTTTCATCTCGCCCATTTTGTTTTAAAAAAGAAGAAGCCCAATGAAGGGCTTCATATATTTTTTTCGGCAAATTTATTCACCTTCACTCTGAAGCTTGCTTGTTTGATCTTCCATAATTAATGCATCAATGATTTCATCCAATTTACCTTCCATCACTTGGTCTAACTTTTGAATAGTCAAACCGATGCGGTGATCAGTCACGCGATTTTGTGGGAAGTTATACGTACGAATACGCTCTGAACGGTCACCTGTACCAACAGCTAGTTTACGATTCTGATCATACTCAGCTTGTGCTTCTCTTTGGAATTTATCGTATACACGGGCACGTAATACTTTCATCGCTTTGTCCCTATTTTTATGCTGAGATTTCTCATCTTGACACGTAACAACAATGCCTGTCGGAATGTGTGTTAAACGTACTGCTGACATAGTCGTATTAACACTTTGACCTCCTGCGCCAGAAGATGCATACGTATCAAAACGGATATCTTTATCATGAATTTCCACTTCTACTTCTTCTGTTTCCGGTAATACAACTACTGTTGCTGTGGAAGTATGAATTCGACCTCCAGATTCTGTTTCTGGAACACGTTGTACACGGTGTGCCCCATTTTCAAACTTCAACTTAGAATAAGCTCCATTACCATTAATCATGAAAATGATTTCCTTGAAGCCACCTAATCCTGTCGCATTCGCCTCAATAACCTCCGTTTTCCAACCTTGCATCTCTGCATAACGGCTGTACATACGATATAGATTTCCTGCAAATAGTGCGGCTTCATCTCCACCAGCTGCTCCTCGAATCTCCATAATAACGTTCTTATCATCATTAGGGTCTTTCGGAATTAGGAGAATACGAAGTCTTTCTTCTAATTCTGTCATTGTCTTTTCTAGTTCTGACACTTCTTCTTTTACCATTTCACGCATATCTGGATCTAGTTTTTCATCCAACATTGCTTTGGCATCATTAAATTGTTCTCGTATGTCTTTATATTCACGGTAAACATCAACCGTCTCTTGAATGTTTGATTGTTCTTTAGAATATTCTCTTAGCTTTTTAGAATCATTAATAATTTCTGGGTCACTTAAAAGCTCATTTAGCCGATCGTAACGATCTTCAACAGCCTGTAATCGATCTATCACAAGTATTCACCTCAAATTTTTTCCATAACACCTTTTATTATAGTATGGGAAAGAATGAACGTCAAAATAACATGGCAATAGCTTACATGAATATATTTAAAAATAGCTATCCTAAATTCTTCTTTTCCTTCTATAAATTCTATGAAAAAAGCAGTATGAAATCATCAAAATTTCGTACTGCCTATTTGTTTTTATTTTATATGACGATGTATATCTTCAAATGAAATTGAAGACTCTTCTTCTTTTCCAGGTACTTCGTGATGATGGCGACATCTTGGCTCATAAGCCTCAGAAGCGCCCACTAGAATGACCGGATCATGAAAATGTGCAGGTTTTTGATTAATTAATCTTTGTGTTCTGCTTGCTGGATTTCCACAAACGGAACAAACAGCTTGTAATTTTGAAATTGTTTCTGCATGTGACATTAGTCTAGGCATAGGGCCAAATGGTTCTCCACGAAAATCTTGGTCTAACCCTGCTAATATTACACGATATCCGTTATCTGCTAAATACTGTGCCACTTCAACAATTTCCTTATCAAAAAATTGAACTTCATCGATTGCAATGACATCATATTCTTCGCTTAAATGTTTAAAAATATCGATTGATTTTTTGACTGGCTTTGCCCAAACAGAATTACCATTATGAGAAACCACTGCTTCTTCTGCATATCTATCATCTATAGCAGGTTTGAATACAACTGTTTTTTGGCGTGCAAATTGAGTACGTCGAACTCGTCTAATCAGTTCTTCAGATTTTCCAGAGAACATACTACCGCAGATTAGTTCAATCCATCCAGATTGTGTTTTTTCGTACACATCCATTTCTCCCTTCCTATGTAGGTCCTTAAACACAATGTCCCTAACATGTCAGTAAGCTTGTATATTTATTATATCCATATAAACGTGTGTGAAAATAGCAATATTTTTGGCATTTTATCAAGAAAAAAACAGGCAAGGAAAAGAACTTGCCTGTCTTTAAATATTTGTTTCTATTATTGTTGAGTTTTGATGCCGTATTTTTTGTTGAAGCGATCAACACGTCCACCAGCTTCAGCAAATTTTTGACGTCCAGTGTAGAATGGGTGACACTCGTTACAAGTCTCAACTTTTAACTCATTTTTTACTGAACCAGTTTCAAACTCATTACCACAAGCACACTTTACAGTGATTGTCTTGTAATTTGGATGAATTCCTGCTTTCATTCTTTTCAGCTCCTTCCGCCCTGAATCATTGCCTGAAACAGAGTTATATGGTGAAAGGTGATTTTTCCTCACCCATCATAATCAAACATGCTTTTAATTATAACAAGCGCTATACCAATTTGCAACTCATTGTTATTTCATAAAAAAGTCTTTTTTTATATAGAAAACTTTAGTTTTCCGCCCGATTTCGACGTGAAATACCGTTTTTCATCTCGCCTTCCAATAAATTAAAAAACTCTTCATTATTTTTAGTTTGTCGTAATCTACGTAAGAAACGCTCTGCAAAATCTGGTGTATCAGACATTGTTTTCCTAATAGCCCACAACTTATCTAAATGGTCTTTAGGAATTAATAATTCTTCTTTACGTGTACCCGAACGACGAATATCGATTGCAGGGAAAATTCTACGCTCAGCTAATGAACGATCTAAATGAAGCTCCATATTACCAGTTCCTTTGAACTCTTCATAAATAACATCATCCATACGAGAGCCTGTATCAATTAAAGCTGTAGCTAAAATTGTCAAACTTCCGCCTTCTTCAATATTTCTAGCTGCACCAAAGAAACGCTTCGGACGATGGAAGGCTGCAGGGTCGATACCACCTGATAAAGTTCTACCACTAGGCGGAATATATAGATTATAAGCACGAGCAAGACGTGTAATACTATCCATCAAAATAATAACATCACGTTTATGCTCTACTAAACGCATAGCTCTTTCCAAAACAAGTTCCGCAACTTTAATATGGTTTTCTGGAAGCTCATCAAAAGTTGAACTTACAACATCACCAGCAACAGAGCGCTCGATGTCTGTTACTTCTTCTGGACGCTCATCAATAAGCAAAACAATCAGTTCTGCTTCTGGGTGGTTCGTTGTGATAGCATTAGCCACTTCTTTTATAAGCATTGTTTTCCCAGCTTTTGGTGGCGCTACAATTAAACCACGTTGCCCAAATCCAACAGGAGCAAGAACGTCCATAATTCTTGTTGATACATTTCGTTGAGTTGTTTCTAACTTTATTTGACGATTTGGGTATAAAGGCGTTAATCCTGGGAAATGTACTCTCTCTTTTGCAGATTCTGGATCATCACCATTTACAGCTTCAACATGTAATAAGCCGTAATATCTTTCATTTTCTTTTGGAGGTCTTACTTTACCGGATACTTTGTCACCATTACGCAAATCAAAACGGCGGATTTGAGATGCAGAGATATAAATATCTTCCGAACTTGGAGAGTAATTAATTGGTCGAAGGAATCCGAAGCCTTCAGAAGGAATAATTTCTAAAACACCTTCCATGAATAACAAACCATCTTGCTCAGCTTGAGCTTTTAGAATAGCAAAAATTAATTCTTTTTTTGTTAATTTACTGTAATAAGAAATTTTATATTCCTTCGCCAGCTCATAAAGCTCTTTTAACTTCATGTGTTCTAAATGAGAAATAGTTAAATTCATATGTACACCACACTTTTATAGTAATAGCTATCTAAGCGATATCCATCAAGTACTTATACTTATTATTTTTGTTAAGGATAAAAACAATTTAGCCGTAGAAGAGAATTGAAGTTAATCGCTATATAACTTTTGAAGAATTGGAGTGAAATTGCAGAATGTATCACAAGTCTTAATACTAATTATATTGTACTTCTATCATGTTAATAGTTCAATACTTAGGAAAATGCATAAATTTATACTCTCAACTTTGTCTATTTTACTTAAAAATATTCAAAAAATAAATATTTTTTGATAAATTTACGTGAATTTTTCTAATAAGCTCTTACAAATCAATAGTAGCTCTATTTATTCGTGACTACTTAAAACCTTCAACAATATATAAAAACCAAGTTCATTATGAAAAAAGGGTAGCTTATTACGCCACCCCAATTCTCTATTCTATGAAATAAATTACTTAATTACTAGATTCGGTTTCTTTTTCAAGCTATGACGACCATCAATGAATCGTACTGTTCCTGATTTTGCTCGCATAACGACTGATTGAGTTTCTCCATACGCACCTTTAAATTGCACACCGCGTAAAAGCTCTCCATCTGTGACTCCAGTTGCAGCAAAAATCGCGTCATCACCTTTTACCAAATCTTCCATTCTTAAAACTTTATTACAATCTAAACCCATAGAAATACATCTTTGTAATTCAGCATCATCCTGAGGAAGTAGTTTTCCTTGGATTTCTCCACCCAAACATTTTAAGGCTACTGCTGCTAAAACTCCCTCTGGTGCACCACCTGACCCAAACAATATATCAACACCTGTTTGATCAAATGCTGTATTAATCGCACCAGCAACATCACCATCATTTATCAATTTTATACGTACCCCAGCTTCTCTAAGCTGGTGAATAATCGCTTCATGACGAGGTCGATTTAAAATCGTAGCAACTACATCTTCAATATCTTTATTCTTGGCTTTTGCCACTGCACGGATATTATCCAAAATCGGGGCATTAATATCAATTAATCCTACCGCTTCAGGACCAACAGCAATTTTATCCATATACATATCTGGAGCATGCAGAAGATTACCGTGATCAGCAACAGCTAGAACAGCCAATGCATTCCACCCTCCAGAAGCAACAATATTTGTTCCTTCTAAAGGATCCACTGCCACGTCTACTCGTTGACCATAACCTGTACCTAACTTTTCACCAATATAAAGCATTGGAGCCTCGTCCATTTCTCCTTCGCCAATTACAACAGTCCCCTTCATAGGAACAGTATCAAATACATCTCTCATAGCTGAAGTAGCTGCTTCATCAGCTTCATTTTTTTGTCCTCTACCCATCCAACGCGCAGAAGCTAATGCTGCAGCCTCTGTAACACGAACAAGTTCCATTGATAAGCTTCGTTCCAATTATGTCCCCTCCCAAAAGAGTAAATAAGTATAACGTATTTTATATTTATTATAACACATTGGAACATAAATTTCTTTACAATATAAATTATAAACTTTTCATTTGTTCAAGTTCATCATCCGTTAGCTTTTCACGCCAAATGGTTGCACCTAATCCGTTTAACTTGTCCACTAAATGGCTATAACCTCGGTCAATATGTTCTACACCTGTAATTTCCGTTATTCCTTCAGCCATAAGACCTGCTATTATCAAAGCAGCGCCTGCCCTTAAATCACTAGCTTTAACCTTTGCTCCTTGCAATTGAACTGGACCATTAATAATTGCTGAACGTCCCTCAACTTTAATATTCGCATTCATTCTTCTCAACTCATCAATATGTTTAAAACGAGCAGGATAAATTGTATCTGTAACGACACTCGAACCTTCCACCTTTGTTAAAAACGCGGTAAATGGTTGCTGTAAATCTGTCGCAAATCCAGGATAAACTAATGTTTTTATATCTACTGCCTTTAAACTACCTGTTCCCGGTGAAACAAATACTTGATCGTCCATTGTTTCAATATTGATACCCGTTTCTCGAAGTTTAGCAATTAATGATTCCAAATGCTGAGGAATGACATTATCAATAAGTACGCCATCACCTACTGCAGAAGCTAAAATCATGAAAGTACCAGCTTCAATTCGATCTGGTATTATCGTATGACGACAACCACTTAATTTTTCCACACCATCTATACGAATAATATCTGTTCCTGCACCTTTTATTTTTGCTCCCATACTCGTTAGTAGTGTAGCAACATCAATTATTTCAGGCTCTTTAGCTGCATTTTCAATAACTGTTCTTCCTTTAGCCAACACTGCCGCTAACATAATATTAATAGTTGCACCCACACTCACAACATCTAAATAAATCCTAGCTCCCCTAAGCTCATCAGCACGTAAGTATATAGCACCTTGCTCATTCGTTACAGATGCTCCTAAAGCCTCGAACCCTTTAATATGCTGATCAATCGGTCTCGGACCTAAATAACAGCCCCCAGGTAGACCAATTACTGCTTTTTTAAAACGACCGAGCATAGCTCCCATTAAGTAATAAGAAGCTCGCAGTTTCTTTACCTTTCCATTAGGCAAAGGCATGGAAATCATCGAAGTAGGATTAACCGTCATTTCCTCCCCATTTAGTTGAACAGTTCCCCCAATTTCTTCTAATAACCCTTTTAAAAGTTCCACATCTGATATGTCTGGTAATCCTTCTATTGTAACAGGCGAATCCGCTAATATTGTTGCAGGTATTAAAGCTACAGCACTATTTTTGGCTCCACTAACTCGTATTGTTCCCTTTAATGGGTACCCTCCAGCGATTTTAAGCTTTTCCATGATTAACTCCCTTCAATACATACAGTTACAGGCAAGATAACTCAAACTTCCATTTATTTCCAATAATTCAAGTTAAAAATTGTCATTCTATATAATGTATAGTTTACACAAAAAACCAAAAATCATGTAATAAAATGAATAAAAAAATAAAATAAAGCCATAGGTTTACTAAAACCTATGGCTTTCGAATTCGAAATTGATAATTTAGGCTTTACATTTTGCCCTATTTAGCAGCCCAGTCTTTAAGAAATGCTTCAATTCCTTTATCCGTTAATGGATGATTAAATAGAGACATTAATACTTTATAAGGAACAGTAGCAATATGCGCTCCATTTAAAGCAGCTTCCGTAATATGTATTGGATTACGGATTGATGCAGCAATAATTTCTGTTTGAATACCGTGAAGGTCAAAAATCTGAGCGATATCAGCAATTAATGCTTGGCCATTTTGACCAATGTCGTCTAGACGACCCAAGAATGGAGAAACATAAGAAGCACCAGCTCTTGCAGCTAACAATGCTTGGTTCGCACTAAAAATCAGTGTAACATTTGTTTTAATACCTTCTTTAGAAAGGATAGAAACCGCCTTTAAACCTTCTGGAGTCATAGGAACTTTCACTGTTACATGTGGATTAAGAGCAGCTAACTCTCTACCTTCTTCTACCATTCCTTCATGTTCAGTAGCAATCACTTCTGCACTTACAGAGCAATTAACTAATTCAGCAATTTCTTTAATACGATCATGGAAGGAGATATTCTTTTCTTTTGCAACCAAAGATGGGTTTGTAGTAACACCGGAAACGATTCCCAATGAATGCGCTTCCTTGATTTCTTCAAAATTAGCGGTATCGATAAAAAATTTCATATCTTCGTAATCTCCTCTATAATTTATATTTTCTGAAATAAAACACTATAAAAATTCTTGTTAATATGTAGATATAATTTAATCATAATAATAAGACTACGTTATTTCAACCCTTTTAAAAAACTACCTGAAAGAGGAAATTTCCGCTTATGTATATTTTAAAAGCAAAGTATGCAAAGATTATTACTACTTAAAAGCAGTGTACAATAGTTAATTGGAGCAAAATGCGCGAGAATCTTAATGCTGTAAATAATTAACGTCCTTACTAATTGACCTCACCTTGTATCCGCTAACTTTCATAAGTAAATGCTCTTTTCGTATACTTTGTTGCTAATTATGATTGATTTCCGCTCCAGGATGCGCAGCGTCCCCAAGGGGCGTGCGTCGCACAAAGTGCCTGTGATGTCTCACCTGTCTAAGCTTCTCCCGCAGGAGTCTCACACCTTACGCTCCAATCAATCAACTTTTTTGGACCTACTTCATTCTTCGAAACTTTTATGTAAAAGCAACAATCTTTTAGAAAAAAGCCTAAGTAAAAAAATGACTCCGATATATCGAAGTCATTTTTAACTAATTTAAAAAATTAAGCTTTATTATTTGAACCAAATTCACGGATTTTACCAATAACAGTTGATTTAATTGCGTCGCGTCCTGGTCCGATGAATTTACGTGGATCATATACATTTGGATCATTGTCTAACACTTCACGAACCTTTTTAGCAAAAGCAATTTGATTTTCAGTATTAACGTTGATTTTCGAAGTACCTAAAGAGATAGATTTCTTGATGTCTGCTTCAGGGATACCTGTTCCTCCGTGTAATACTAACGGCATGTTTGTAAGATTTTTAATTTCTTCCATTTCTTTAAAACCAAGGTTTGGTTCGCCTTTGTAAGGACCATGAACAGAACCAAGAGCTGGAGCAAGACAGTCAATTCCAGTCTTTTCAACTAGTTCTTTACATTCTTGAGCATCTGCATAGATTACTCCGTCAGCAACGACGTCATCTTCCTGTCCACCAACAGTTCCTAATTCAGCTTCAACAGAAACACCTTTAGAATGAGCATATTCAACAACCGCTTTAGTTGTTTGTACGTTCTCTTCAAATGGGTGATGAGAAGCATCAATCATTACTGATGTGAAACCTGCATCAATAGCTTCTTTACATTTATCGTAAGAAGAACCATGGTCTAAGTGGATTGCCACAGGAACCGTAATCTTCATATCCTCTAATAAGCCTTTAACCATCATCACTACAGTTTTGAACCCACCCATGTGACGTGCTGCACCTTCAGAGACACCTAGGATAACTGGTGATTTTTCTTCTTCAGCAGCCGCTAAAATAGCTTGCGTCCATTCAAGATTATTAATGTTGAATTGACCAACTGCATATTTACCTTCTAACGCTTTATTTAACATTTCAGTCATTGAAACTAAAGGCATTTTGTTTCCTCCTTCTGATGTTAAGAATTCTTTATCAACTATAGAGAATCCCTTTTACAATTTTTCCTTGGTAGTATGTAAAATATACGAAAAATAGCGAACTATTTTTTCACAATTAAGCATACCAATTCATCGTTTAATTCTCAAGTTCTTCTGATTAATCGGAATAAATTTCTGTAAACATATGTACATATAATTTATTTTCTAAATATCTTGATACCAATTATATTTTTGCTAAACAGTTTCAGTGTGGATATACTCTCGAACCGTACTACGCAAATCGTCTATGTCAAAAGGTTTTGCAAAATGAGTGAGGGCACCCAATTCTTTTGCTTTCTGAATCATATCTAGTTCTCCATATGCTGTCATTATGATAACTGCAATGTCTTGATTATGATCCTTTAACCGTTTCAAAATTTCAATACCGTCCATCCCTGGGATTTTCATGTCGAGTAAAACTAAGTCAGGGGAGTATTTCTTTGCTATTTCAAGAGCTTGAATCCCATTAGCTGCTTGAAATGTTCTATAACCTTCTTTTTGGAGAACCTCATTTAATAAGAGTCGAATACCGAATTGGTCATCTACAATTAATATTTTTTGTGACATCAATTTCACCTCTGACATATTAATTTCTAATTTCAATTTATTTTCTTTTATTCTAACAGATATTTTGCTTGTTATGGTAATTTTTTCTATTTTATAGTCAAATACTTTTCAAGGCATAATAAATTCGCATATACTACAACAATCCATTATAATTCTGATAGAAATTACAAAGGAGATTATTATGCAAAAAATATTTTCTACACAATTAACCGGCATATTTAACAATATTAATAAAGAAGAGTTCGACATAGAGGATGCAGCAAGATTACTTGCACAAGCACTAGTTGGTGAAGGCTCTATTTATATAGTTGGTTTTGAAGAAATGGCAGGAATTATTGAACAAGCATTGAACGGTATAGAAGTATTTCCTTCATGCAAACCTTTATTAAACACTGAAGAAGTAACCACTATTGATCGTGTCCTTCTTTTCAGTCGAACTAACCATCATCCAGAATCACTAGCATTGGCCAAAAAGCTAGAAGAAAAAGCAATTCCTTTTGTATCAGTAGCAACTTCTCAAGAAGGAGAAGAAGCCGGATTGGAAGACTTCTCACATGTACATATTAACTTGAAATTAAAAAGAGGATTAGTACCTACTGATAAAGGGGAAAGAATTGGATATCCTTCGTTATTGATTGCTCTTTATGTACTTCACCTTATCCAATTTACTTTAATTGAGCTAATCGAAGAGTATAATGAATAAAAGAAAAAAGTCGAGGATAGATTGCTCATTGCAACTCTTAACCTCGACCTTTTTATATTATTTATTGTTTAATGAAGCTTCCACGAAATCTCTGAAAAGAGGTTGTGGTCTAGTAGGTCTAGAAGTAAACTCTGGATGGAATTGAGAAGCTACAAACCAAGGATGATCTTTTAGCTCCACAATTTCAACCAAACGACCATCTAAGCTTGTCCCAGAGAAAACAAGTCCTTTTTCTTCCATTTCTTGACGATAGTGGTTGTTAAATTCATAACGGTGACGGTGACGTTCATACACCACTTCATCTTGATAAGCCTCCATCGCTTTAGTGTTATCCATCACCTTACATGGATATAGACCTAAACGAAGAGTCCCACCAAGATCTTCAACATCCTTCTGTTCCGGAAGTAAGTCGATAATTGGATATGATGTATTTGGATCAAGCTCTGATGAATGAGCTCCTTCTAATCCAAGAACGTTTCGTGCAAATTCAATTGTCGCCAGTTGCATTCCTAAGCAAATACCAAGGAAAGGCTTTTTATTGATGCGTGCATACTCAATTGCAGCGATTTTCCCTTCAACACCACGGTCTCCAAATCCTCCAGGTACTAAAATACCGTCTGCATCTTTCAATAAGTCTGCAACATTTTCTCTTGTTACATTCTCTGCATTAATCCAACTGATTTCAATATCTGAATCAAATGCATAACCAGCATGTTTTAACGCTTCAGCTACAGACAAGTATGCATCTTGTAATTCTACATACTTACCAACAAGAGCAATTTTAGTAGTCTTTGATAAGTTCAATACTTTCTCAACTAATGCTCTCCATTCAGTCATGTCTGCCTCTTTAGTCTTCAATCCTAAATGATCACAAACAATTTGGTCTAAATTTTGTTCTTGAAGTGCTAATGGAACAGAGTATAACGTTTCCGCATCACGGCACTCGATTACAGCATTTTTGTCGATATCACAGAATAAGGCAATTTTATCCTTCATATCTTGAGAAATCGGCATTTCCGTACGAACAACAATCACATTCGGTTGAATACCTAAGCTTCTTAATTCCTTAACGCTATGCTGAGTCGGTTTTGTTTTCATTTCACCTGCAGCTTTAATATAAGGAACTAATGTACAATGTAGGTATAAAACATTTTCTTGACCTATATCGCTCTTAATCTGGCGGATTGCTTCCAAGAATGGAAGAGATTCAATATCCCCTACCGTTCCTCCAATTTCTGTAATAACAACATCTGCATTTGTTTCATTCCCTGCACGAAGCACACGTTCTTTAATTTCGTTTGTAATATGTGGAATTACTTGAACAGTTCCTCCTAGATAATCGCCACGGCGTTCTTTGCGTAGAACTGTCGAATATACTCTACCTGAAGTAACGTTACTTAACTTGCTTAAATTAATGTCAATAAAACGCTCATAGTGCCCTAAATCCAAATCCGTTTCTGCACCATCGTCCGTTACGAAAACTTCACCATGCTGATATGGACTCATCGTTCCTGGATCCAAGTTAATATATGGGTCGAATTTTTGAATTGTTACATTCAACCCTCGGTTTTTCAAAAGTCTCCCAAGAGATGCCGCTGTAATACCCTTTCCTAGAGATGAGACTACTCCACCTGTTACAAAAATATACTTTGTCATTTTCTATTCCCCCTTAAGTATTTTAAAATTACGTAAATTTATCCTGCTACAAGTTTGGGATCTATAACTTCCAACTGAAAAACATTTGTATATAGAACCGTGAAACGGTCTCAAATACAAATTCACTAGCAACAGAGGGTTCTTCTGCTTGGATAGAGAAAAGCTGACTTTGTAATAAATAGCTTTTCCATATAGTTTTCTTTTACAATATCTATTTAAAACAAAAACGCCCCCTCTTACAAAAAAATGTAAGGGGAGCGTATATTATCAAGAATTGTCCTTTTAAAGGAGCCCAATCACGATTCTACAAATTCCAAACTAAAAAGTCAAGTTGTTTACAAATTATCCTTGTCTTCTTCGTCCTCATCTAACTCTTCTTCATCTAAATCATCAATTTCAAATTCATCTTCCAAAAGCTCATCTAAATCTTCTTCATCTTCGTCAAGAAGATCATCATCTTCCTCAACTAGTAAGATGTCATCATCCACTACATCTTCTTCAAATTCATCTAAATCTTCATCAAGATCTTCGAATTCATCCAAGACAACTTTCTTCGCCTTTTTCTTCTTCGGTTTGACTGGATTAGTCATCTCATCTTCTACTTGATCGATTGGGTACCATTCTTTCAATCCCCAACGATTTTCACCAGTAGTACTGAATCGGCCGTCAACATTCAAATCTGTGTAAAACTGGGAGATTTTATGTTGAATTTTTTCAGCGGATATTTGTTGTACGTTCGCAATCTCTTTCACAAGATCCTGGAAAGATACAGCTTGTTTTTTCTCTTTTAAAATTTCAAAAGCAACCTCTATTAATGACATTTCTTTAATATCTTCTAGCGCGAAT